>Ga0193958_1000004_pt1 | contig 261056 bp, 250 predicted proteins | sample FB_1_MG_FD_140320 | JGI IMG/M metagenome (GOLD analysis project Ga0193958, IMG submission 140320) | Microbial mat bacterial communities from the Broadkill River, Lewes, Delaware, United States - FB_1_MG | ecosystem: Environmental > Aquatic > Freshwater > River > Microbial mats | place: USA... | reverse complement strand
GTTGCGCGAACTTGAACCGTGCTGTGATTGCAAAGACTCAACGGCCGCTTTTAAGGTCGCTACTTCTGTTTGCAGAGCTTGATTGATCGCCACCAACTCACGAATGAGCTGTCTGGCCTCATCCAGCGAGGTAACGCTATCTGCAATCTCACTACGCTCCATTAAGCAATCATCCACAGTCAGTTGAATGACTGAAAATCTATCACAATCAGGCGTAGAGCGCTAGATTAGGCGTGAACGTACCTATCGACCGACTGGGACAAAGAGTCTGAAAAAAGAAACGCCTACTTTGCCAAATATGGAATAACAACAATAACCTTCGCAGATCAGCACCTCAGAGATATAGACCAGTGCTTCTCCAAAATTGTAAATGTCTTAGAGGAGCGTCCAAATACACCGTTATCCATTAGCTCATCGGAAAATCAACTAAGAGAAGCACTTTTGAGCATCTAGCAGGGCGACCGCATATAAATTATACAATTCTTCTGTAACGTAGCATGATTCTAACTCACTGATTAGGATCATGACATGGACAGCAGCATTATTACCCACTTTCTCCCGCTGGAAGACCCTCGGATTGAACGAAACAAGAAACATGAGTTGATTGATATTATTTTCCTGTCCGTTTGTGCCATTTGCAGTGGGGCAAATGGCTGGGAAGGGATTGAGGAATTTGGCCATGACAAGCTTGATTGGTTACGGAAATACATCCCGCTGAAAAACGGCGTTCCCTCACATGATTGCATTAATTATGTGCTGGCTCGCTTATCTGCAGAGAACTTTCGCGACTGCTTCATGAGTTGGACTCAAAGCGTTATGGAAAGCTGTCCGGGCGAAATTATTGCGCTGGATGGTAAGACCGCCCGAGGTTCCCGTGATCGAAAAAATGACAAAAACCCACTTCACATGGTGAGTGCCTGGGCTTGCGAGCAGCGACTGGTATTAGGCTAGGAAGCAATTGATGAGAAATCGAATGAAATTACCGCTATCCCTAAGCTGCTGAAACTATTGGATATTAAAGGGTGCATCATCACCATTGATGCGATGGGCTGCCAGCACGCGATTACGGATCAAATCATTGAACAGAAAGGCGACTATGTCATTGGGCTAAAAGGTAATCAAGGTCACTTGCACGAAGCCGTTGAGGATTTTTTCACCACAGCTTATCACCATGATTTTAAAGAGAGTACCCCATGATTATGTTGAGGAAGTCGATAAAGATCATGGTCGCTTTGAAATCAGGCGATATTGGGTGAGCGATGAGTTGATCACGTTGCCTAAAAAAGCCAGCTGGAGCGGTCTGCGCAGTATTGGGATGGTAGAGCGAGAATGTGCAAGGCGGGGTTTGCAGCACCGAACGGCGCTACTTTATCAACTCCATTAAGCCAGATGCCAAGCTATTTGCTAAGGCGGTGAGGGGTCATTGGGGTGTGGAAAACCCACTGCACTGGCGATTAGATGTCATTTTTGGTGACGATGCCAGCCGCATTAAAAAAGATAATGGGGCCGCCGTGCTGACCAGCCTCCGACACCTGTGCATGAATCTGTTTGAACAAGAAGACTCAAAAATCAGCCTGGCCAAGAAAAAACGAAAGGCTGCCTGGAGTGATCAATTTAGAGAGAAGGTGATTTTCTGTTGATTATTAATATGCGGTCGCCCTGGAGCATCTAGGGCTTGATCAACGCTCAAGTTCAGGACTAATCTAAGGCGGTCAGGTATTAACTTCGCGAAGACCTTCCGAGCAAAGCGAGGGGCGAAGCGCAGTGAATACCTGATCGCCGACTTTTATACCCCCTTTGGCAGCTCCCAAAGCCAACTAATCGGTACCGCAAAGCTGTTTTTCTCCGCCAACGGCAAGCAGTTATTACCACAGTAAAATAAAATGCCTCCCTGAAAACTATCACCACATTGCGCAGCCAGCCTTGATAGCCCGATACCGTCTTTCGCTTGAATGCTGGCGGCTTTTTTAACCTCAACCCCCCAGACTTTTCGCCCCAACTCAATCACCAGATCAACCTCAACCTGATCCTTATCCCGGTAGTGACTAAATCGCGGTGCTTCTTCTAACCAGCCAGCTTGTGCAATGATTTGCTGAACCACAAAGCTTTCCAATAAAGCACCGAAATTGACCTTATGATCAGACCATTCGGACACTTTAACCGAGTTTAGCGTTGAAGCTAATCCGCTATCCACCCAATGAATTTTTGGTGTTTTGACCAATCGTTTCACTTGATTGGTATGCCATGCAGGTAAGCGTCGGATCAAAAAAAGGCGCTCTAGTACAGTGAGGTACTTATCGACGGTTGCCCGACTAATATCCAGTTCATTTGATAAGCTGCTGACATTGAGCAACGTCCCTGTTCTGAGCGCTAAAACCTGTGTAACCCGTAGCATTTCGTCTTCATCACGAATATTGGCAATATCCTTTACGTCGCGCTGAATAATCGCTTCAAGATACTGCTGGTGCCATTGACGTGAACGGACTTCGTTTCGGGTATTGGCTTCAGGATACCCTCCCCGACAGACCGCTTCTGCAACACCATCAATACTCGCCTGCTCACCAATAATTCTCGCCTTCAACGGCTTTTCCAGCAGTCTCGCCAAAAAGCTACGTTGGTTGTTGTGCTTTTCCTGTTCGGTCAGTGGCTGCAAGTTGATTACTTCCATGCGTCCAGCTAATGACTCTTGCACCCGAGGCAGTAGCAGTAAGTTAGCAGACCCCGTTAACAGAAAGCGCCCCGGTGTGCGCTGCCGGTCAACACTCGCCTTTATTGCCGTCATCAACTCTGGAATGCGCTGTATTTCATCTAATATGACTTTCTCAGGCAGGCCTTCAATAAAGCCGGTTGGGTCTTGCTTCGCAGCAGTCAGAATCGCGGCATCATCAAAGTTTATATAAGTCCTTTGATTGTCAAACTGTTGGGCTAGTGTCGTTTTACCGCACTGTCTGGCACCTAAGATACAGACGACGGGAGTGTCACTCAGTGCTATTTTTAGCTTTGACTCTAAGTATCGGGGAAGGAGATTTACTTGCATGAGGCCGCCTGATTGCTTGCTAGACTGTCGTCCAATTGCTATCTAGTATAGCGTCCAATTGCTATCTAGCATAGCGTCCAATTGCTATCTAGGATTCCGTCTAATTGCAATCTACCTTAGCGTCTAATTGCTACCTAACAGGCGGTCAGGTATTAACTTCGCGAAGACCTTCCGAGCAAAGCGAGGGGCGTAGTGCAGTTAATACCTGATCGCCGCCCTTGCCCCCATCCTCTCGGAAGCCACAATTCACCCCGTATATTTAAAGGAAAGGTTTAAATATCATGGATAAAAAGCGTTATATCGCCGGAAAATAGTACAAGTACCAGTTCATTTCATAATGAGGCGGTTAGAGTAATAGATCTTTTATAAGTCTGGTGGCTTGCTGGCCATAGTTGCCGCCAAATAAGTGGTAGTGATTGAGGATGTGGTAGAGCTGGTAGAGGGCTTTGCGTTGTCGGTAGCCGCTGCCGATGGGAAAAGTTTCGTTGTAGGCTTGGTAGAATTGCTCGCTAAAACCGCCGAATAGTTCGGTCATTGCCAAGTCGGTTTCGCGGTCGCCATAGTAGCAAGCAGGGTCGAATATTACGGGTGCGCCACTGGCATTATAGCCCATATTGCCGCTCCACAGATCCCCGTGTAACAGTGATGGCTCCGGCTGATAGCGTTTAAAAAACCGAGGAAGTTGGTCACACAGTCTTAACCCCGCTTCATAATCTCTAACACTCATGCCCTGCTTTTTGGCTAGTGTCAGTTGCGGCATTAAACGTTCTTCGCGCCAAAAATCGACCCAGTTTGTATGATATCGATTGGATTGGTGAGTGCTGCCGATTGTATTGTCTTGATGCCAGCCAAAACGACTTTCAGGTTCTAATGTTTGATGCAGCGCAGCCAGCTGCAAGCCTGCCTCACGCTGTGAGTTTGCTTTGGGCGGCGCTAAAGTGATGTATTCCATCAGCAGATAGCTGACGTTTTCACCGGCTCCATAAGCAATTGGTTTGGGGCATCTGATGCGGCCACTATGCCTGATTGCTTGTAAACCCGCATATTCCGCCGCAAACATTTCAAGCTGGCTGACGTGATTGAGCTTGATAAACAACTGACTTGGCTGTTTGTTCGGTAACGAGGGATTTGCGCCGATACTCAACTGGTAGGCTTGGTTTATATTGCCACCATACACCGCCTCGAAGGTGTTGAGCTTAGCACCCTCACCTAATTGTTCAGTCAGGATCTGCTGCAGTTGCTGCTTGGTCTGCTCTGTATTTTGCACTGCGGATACCATCAAACGTCAACAGCAACTGACTGTTCTGCTTCCGACTCCAGTAAGGCATGAATAAGCTCAGTAACCGGAACCTCAATACCCAGCTGCTTGGCTCGCCGAATCACAGCACCGCTAATCCCATCCAATTCCAATGGGCGGCCTTTCTCTTTATCAACCAGCATTGAAGTTTTAATCGCATCGAAGTTACTGATCAATTCAAACATTTCATCAATATCATTTTGCCCCAATTGCACCTGATCGGCTTTGGCGACTGCGGCAACTTCTTCCATCATTCGATAGACTGTTTTTGAAAATACAGGGTCTGAGGTCAGGCGCTTGGTATCTAAACCCGTGAGTGCTGATAGTGGATTAACGCCGTTATTGATTAGCAGTTTACGCCATAGCTCATATTGAATATCGGTGCTGAGTTGAGTCGGTATGCCGGCTTTGTTAAAGATTTCCGCAAAGCGCTCAAGTGCGCTGGCATCCACCGGTGTCTCGTTGCCGTGGTTAGGCCAGCGACCAAAAATGACTTGCGCCGGGCCTTTAACCTCGACTTCACCGGGCTTGGTAATATGCCCGCCAATTCGCACGGCAAGCCCGCCTAAGGTTCTGTTTGCGCCGACACTTTCGGCAATCAGCAATTCATTATCAACGCCATTTTGCAATGATAAAATAGGTACTTCACCGCCTGTAAGCCAGTCAGAGAGTTGATCGAGGATGGTCGCAGTAGCGCCACTTTTGATGGTGAGTACGATGAGGTCGAACTGGCTGCAGTTTTCGTGTTGTAGCAAATACTCAATGTCGATTGCTTCCACGCCTTCATGGAATGACAGGTCTTCGTGGCTCACGGTAAGGCCGTTGCACTGCATAGCTTCGAGGTGCTCGCCACGGGCAAGATAACAGACTGAGTGACCGGCTACTTGCAGCCTTGCACCGTAATAACACCCGATGCCGCCTGCTCCCACTATTAGAAAACGCATTGTTACCCTCCAAAAAATCGTTCCATACAGACTATCGTACAAAAAATACTAAGCCAATATTTCATAAGTTGATTTTTTGGAAGATTGAAATCTAAATAACCCGGTAGGTTTCATCGCCCCGCCGGGTTATAAAACACTCTCTATGGATCTAAAATAATCTGATGCATAAACATCGTTTGGCAATTTTCTACTGCGTTTAGCGTGATATTTCGAACACGACCAGCCCAATTCTCAATCAGCTTATTCGCACACATGTTTGACGCGATCAAAATATTTTCTTTGTAGCCCCAATGCTCGAAGCCATCTTTATAACGAGCAACGGCTTCTTTGGAGGCATTTTGGAATGCTGGCGACTTCACAACTTCAAACAGAATCTTTTGCATGTCTTCGATCAGCGCTTTGTAGGTTTCCAGATGCGCCCGCGTTGGCACAATACGCTCATGTCCCGCAATCACAAAGTTGAAGTCATAGGTATCCAGCAGCATACCGGGCAGCATAAATGCGAACATCGGATCGGAGGATTCGCCAAAGTGAATCCATGGCGCAGCATCGGCGTGGAAGGTATCGGTCGCAAACAAGATCTTCTGCTGAGGCGCATACATAATCGTATCGTCCTGGGAGTGCCAATTGCGTCCAAAATCTTTGAACTCTAATCGCAAGCCACCGGTTTCCAGCACATAGCTATCCGACCACGTTGTATCCGGCATCGGACGTTTTGGGTCGTTAGCGATTGCTAAGAACTTCGCGGTGCGCTCATTGGCAATCAGCTCGGCGGACTCCGGAAATAGATAAGCTCCATCGGAATGATCACGGTGATGATGCGAGTAAATTACGTGAGTGATTGGCTTATCAGTGACTTCCGGAATGACCTTGAGTACAAACGGAGACACATCAGGTTTAGGGTCGTAAACCACCACGCCATCATCCGTGACAAAAAAGACCATATGCTCAAAATCGTCATGCACAAAATAGGCATTTTCAGCGATTTTGTAATAGTTGTATCCGCGCTCTGGTAGCGGCGCATAGGCATAGTCTCTAATGCTGTATTTAGCCTTTACCGCCTCGACATCAAACGTGCTCTCAGCAGCTGACGCAGTGCTACTCGCCGCTGAAAATAGCAGAGTGGAACATATGGCCAGAACATTTAACCATTTCATGATTTGTACTCCTATCAATCATTTAAAAACTGCCGCCACTTAAAACGGATTAACGTTTAAAGGCAGTGTATTTGAATGACCTATCATCGCATTAGTCCCAAAATCTATTAAGAGGCCCAACGCGGATTTACTGGTACTTTTCACGGGTTAACTGTCGGAACGCCGCAGGACTCATACCCACTTCTCGCTTAAAGAAGCGCCCGAAGTAGGATGCATCGTCGAAGTTTAAACGGTAGCCAATTTCAGCAACGGTGGCATTGCTATGAGCGAGTAATCGTTTAGCCTCAAGCGCCAGTTTTTGACGAATCAATTGGCCAGGCGTGAATCCTGTTACCGCTTTAACGGTGTCAGTTAGATGGCTGCTGCTGATACCTATCCTGTTGGCATAATCCTGAACGGCTTGCTCTGTGAGAAAATGCTCAGCGACCAACTGCCGGAACTGGTGCACCAGTGTGGAGGTTTTGGCAGAGTATTCATCCGAGCAGTCAGCCAGATATAAGCGATTGAGTTTGGTCAGCAGGATGTGGAGATAGGCCCGTAATACTGACAGGCTACGCGTGGCCTCGTGCTTAAACTCGTCCTCGATTCCCTCAAGCAAGCTACTAATCATCGCCTGATTTTCAGGGCCGATCGCCAGTGATGGTGCGTGTCCTGCCTGCTGGAAAAAGGCTAAATCTTGCGCTCTGATAATACTTTGAGTGGGGAAGCCCAGAAACTCTTCAGGAAACAGCAGCGCATAGCCTTTCAACGGCTTCTCAAGCTGCCAGAAATGGACCTGATCTTTTGAGAGAAAATAGAAGACTGGTGGCTGAATAGGGTGAGGTTCAAAATCAATGATATGCGTCCCCTCGCCACCACAAATATACAGCACTTCATAACAGTCATGACGATGCGGGTAATCTGCCTGAGCGGACGAATTCATTAACTCAAATTGTGTGATCGCAAATGGGAACTGCGGATCGAGTGACAGGAGTGGCTCGCCCTGTTCACATTGGACGTTATCCGCTGCTTCATTGTAGTAGTGGAAAGGAATGTCTGTGTTGTTCTTTTTATTAACCATGGATGAAGTCTGCGCCATAGTCGAGGATGAACTCAAGAAATGCGTCCATTAATCAGCGGGGCCAGCCCCTAGTCTCGACGCTTCAGTGGCGGGCACATAGGTATGATGTGCCAACTCAGCCAGCACTTGCCAATCACTCTCGTGAATAAACTGCCCCGTTCGCTTTGCCATTTGCCCTTGCCGAACTTGCTGCTTATTACCTGACACTTCGCAGCACACATCAGTGGCCGCATCCGTACTCGGCTCGGATTGCTCCAATATACAGATACCTGTTGAATTACACACGATCCTCTCGCCATCCCACGAGATCACCAAATTCAACGACCGTTCCCGCGCTAACATCGCCACATAAGGAAGCAATAACAGCGGGTAAGCCAGCTGCTTAAAATGTACGGCTTGCGTCACAATCGCATCGCCATTATCACAAATCGCTGCACCTGCGGCGATTGGGCACATCCCCTGAAACTGTTCTGGAGCATTGGCGTATTGCGGTAAGTAAGCCGCTAACAGCGCTGCACCGGGTAACTCATGCTTTGCCAGCCAACGTGCAGCCTTACCAGCCTCCTCCGCATGGCCCCATTCAAAGCCTGCGCCACGCGTGGCTTTTTTGCATTGCGCATCAATTTCACTCAAGGAATAAATCATGGTTTTGCAGCCTCTAACGGCGGATAGGCCCAACCTTCCGGTGACAAGGTGGTGATTTCATGAGGAAACGGCGCGCCTTGGAACATGGTAATTCTCTCCCAACGATCGGAGCGCGGATCAAAATGCGTGGCACCAAAGAACGATAGCTTTAAGCGCAGCATATTGATCGGCAGCATGTCAGCACCAATCAGGTTGTCACGAATCTCCATATAAGGATATTTCTCTGCCATTTGCGCGCGACGAACCACATGGCGAAACTCTGGGTGTGCCAGTAAAAATGCCGCCAATGATGAGCCGGAGAACTCGGCCAATGCCTTATCTAACTGCGAGACATGCCATGCGACACACAGCGGCTGCTCCAGCTCCATGCCGGGTTCGCTAAAGCGCTCACCTAAGCGTGGCTCCAGCTTTTCCTCAGATACATACCAGAAACGATTGCGGCTGGTGACTGCTGAAAAATCAGTATCCAAAGCCCATTGGTAATGCGTTTTTAGCAAATCGCGCATTGCCTGAATGGATAGCCTGGTATCAATCATGGGCAGAGTTTCATCGGCACTCATGCAGTCGGTTAAGCCATCCACTAGCTCGGGATATGGCTCTAACATCAGCATGGCAACCTGCTCCTGCGTTTCTTCCGTGAGCTGTGCTTCGCACCATAAATAGAGCGTATTCCAAATGTAAGGCTGCGTGGTGTCAACCGAATCTAAGTGCTCGCTAAAGCGCTTTAACTCTTGCTGCAAGGTTTGAATTTTTGGCTTCTGAATTGGGTGCTCAGACTCCCATTGCATGGCATTAATTTGCGCACGCGCCAGAAACTTTCGGAAGCACTCAAGCTTGTCTTCGCTAACCGTTGCTTGTGAACGGACTCGCGCCAAGGCTTCCTCGCGGGCCATCATCCAGTTATTGAGCAGTATCGGATGATTCACAATAAAGGGCGCCATGCCCAAGCCGGTGGAATTCCCCACGCCAATGCAGCGGCGCAATACAGGCTCCAGCGCAACGGCTTTGTCACCACCGCGAACCTTTGCCATATATTCCACCAAGTCCAATGTGAATGCCCGAATTAGCCAAACTGATAACATCTCTGCCTGAAACGGGCCGGATAACTCTTCCCTATCCTGAATCTTTTCCCGATCTGCCGCGCCAAATTTACCGGAGCCATACACCGCTGTGGTACGCATAAGATAACCAATGCATTCCAGCTTTTCACGCGCCGGTTGCTCGCCTTTGGCCAGTGTATTAGCGACATAATCAAACAAGCGCATTGAGCGATTGGCGCGAGAGAGTGATAGCTCAGAAGGCGTCACCCGCCCTGCCTCCTGCTTTGGCACATTGTTCGCGAGCCGCTTTAAGTCTGCTTCGGTGGGGATGCCATCGAACAGCGTAAAGGTTGCATCCCAGGCCTCAGCAATCACGCGGTCAGAGCGTAATTCATCAGGGAGTTCATGGGCGAAAGCCACTAGAGAATAGGTGCGCTCCGGGCCTTGGGCTTGGTACACCGCACGGCCAACGCCATGGTCATCGAACTCCCATAAGCTGCATTCGAATTGCCAGTTTTCGCGCTTCATACGACGTAGTAAGGTGCGCATAAACGAGAGGCGGGATTGGTGTGCGCTACCCATTCGGGAGAGGCGCATCACGGTTTCAGGTGAGCGGTGGTATTGGCTGGGTTGCCAAGCGGGATGGGGGCTTCGGTTTTGCATGGACACCTACCAGTAGAGGGCGACTACCCTTTGTATTTATCGTATAAAGATTCAACTGTGTAATTAAAAAGGTCTTTAATTTTATCCTTGAGTGCCAGCTCAGATTCCCAAGGGTAGTTATCGATGATCTCGCAAGCTTCGCGGTGTACTTTAAGCGACTTTTTGTAGTGCACTAACTCAGTGCCACCGCTGCGATGAGAGTAGCTTGCTTCAACCATTACACGTGCTCCTGTTCCCAACACTGTTTGTAACCGCAACCGGATAGGAAAGCTAATGAGGCTATTAAAATTGGTCGTTTCATATTATGACAACTCGGGACCAAAATTCTCCTCAAAGAAGCGATGCCAGTTATTGCCCATCACCTTGTGCACATCGGCTTCACTAAAGCCAACCGTGCGCAATCCGGCTTCAATATTCGGAAAATCCGCATTGCCACCAAACCACTCCGGCATATCAGGGAATCCCGGTGCGCTTGCTGAGCCTTCACCATAATCAATTTTCTTAGTCCAGCGGCCAACCCGCATCCATTCCACGACAGAATCCGGCTGATCCTGGCAAAGATCTGATCCCAATCCGATATGATCCACGCCCATCAACTCCGCTGTACGAGCAATCATTTCGCAGAAGCTTTGCAGCGTGCAATCAGTGCTTCCAGCCAGATGATGCGGGTACATCGAAAAACCCAGCATACCGCCTGACTCAGCCAATGCTCGCAGCACATCATCCGACTTATTACGCAGCGCCGGATGCCAGCTATAAGGATTCGCATGCGTCACAACAATCGGCCGCTCACTGATTTCAGCGGCTTCCAGCGTGGAGCGTTCTGCCGAATGGCTCATATCCACCACCAAACCGACGCGATTCATTTCCCGAATCACTTCACGCCCCATGCGGGTAATGCCGGAGTCTTCTGCCTCATAGCAACCGGTCGCGAGTAGGGACTGATTGTTATACGTCAGCTGCATAAACCTCGCGCCGAGTGTATGCACGATTTCTACCAAACCAATATCATCTTCAATTGGTGATGGATTTTGAAAACCAAAGAAAATAGCGGTGCGGTTAGTTTGTTTTGCGTGAGCCACATCGGCGGCCGTTTTGCCGTGAATAATCAAATCATGATGTTTTTCAAACAACAGATTCCACTTCTCAATATTGGCTACGGTTTCACGAAAATTTTCATGATACGCGATGGTGACATGAACAGCATCCATGCCTCCTGCGCGCATTTCACGGAAAATCTTCTCGCCCCAATTAGCATATTGCAGGCCGTCGATGCGAAAGTTCATGGCTTACTCCGGATCGCCAGCGCTGATGTAGCTGGTTTTTACGGTGGTGTAGAACTCAGCCGCGTATTGACCTTGCTCACGAGGGCCGTAACTAGAGTCGCCGCGACCACCGAATGGCACGTGGTAGTCTGTTCCAGCCGTTGCCAGATTGACCATCACACAACCGGTTTGTGCATTGCGACGGAAGTGCGTAGCGCGTGCTAGTGATTTGGTGATAATGCCGGAGGTTAGACCAAAGTTAGTGTCATTCACCGTTGCCAATGCTTCGTCATAAGAGTCCACTTTGATCACACAGGTCATTGGTGCGAATAGCTCTTCACGATTCACGCGCATTTGGTTGTTAGTCCCGATAAACACCGCTGGGTCCATGTAGTAACCTTCCGTTTCACGCTCTAAACGCTCACCACCACACATCCATTCCGCACCTTCGCTTTTCGCGAGTGCCACGTTATCGAGGTTTTGCTGAAGTTGCTCAGCGCTGACAACAGGGCCGATTTGTGTGCCTTCTGTCAATGCGTGACCGACGACCATTGCCTTAGCACCAGCGACTAAACGCTCAACGAATTCATCATGAACCGCGCTGTGAACGACTAAGCGGGAAGAGGCAGTACACTTTTGACCCGTACCACCGAATGCCCCACCTAATGCCGCTGCAACCGCAATGTCTAAATCGCCATCATCCATCACGGCTAAAGCATTTTTAGAACCCATTTCCATTTGCAGCTTGGTGAGGTTGCCAATCGCAGAAACCGCAATGTGCTTACCCACTTCGACAGATCCGGTGAAGGTAATCGCATTAACGCGTGGGCTTTCAACTAAACGCTGGCCAATGTCGCGACCAGAACCCATCACAAGATTAAACAAACCTTTTGGCATGCCCTTTTCCACTTGGCGAGCGATGATTTCAGCAACCGCTACCGCAGACGCCGGAACGATATTTGCAGGCTTCCAGATCACCGCATTACCGAAGGCTAGCGCGGGGGCAATTTTCCAAACTGCTGTTGCTGTTGGGAAGTTCCAAGGAGAGATAATCGCCACCACACCGACTGGTTCACGGGCGACATGCACTTCAACACCCGCGCGAACAGAGTCTGCGGTGTCACCAATTTGACGCAACACTTCAGCGGCGTAATAAGTGAAGAACTGACCAGCACGGAAGACTTCACCCTTACCTTCAGCGAGTGGCTTGCCTTCTTCGCGCGCTAGCAATGTACCTAACTCAAGGGCACGTGCCATTAACTCTTCACCAATTGCATTTAAAATGCTTTGGCGTTGTTCCAGACCGACTTTTGCCCACTGTGTTTTCGCATCGTGAGCGGCATCTAGCGCTAGCTCTAACTGTGCGTGATCCGCTTGTGCATACATACCGATCAGATCGCTGAGGTCAGAAGGATTGCGGTTCTCAACTTCTGAAACGCCTTTCATCCATTCGCCGGCAATGTAGTTTTGTGTGTTCTGAGTCATAAATCTGTCCGCTAGTGTGTTGAGTCTGAATGAGTTCAGAATGGACGTTAGGCAGGCACTGTGTCAATCTTAAACTCTTGAAGATAATTTCAGTTTTTCTGAAATAACAGGCAGTCAATTAATGAATATCAAACCTGAAAGCCTGCGTACCTTTGTGGCAGTAGCCGATTGCGGAAACTTACATGAAGCCTCGGAAATACTGGGGCGCACACCCTCCGCGATTTCCATGACCCTCAAGCAATTGAGTGAGCAGCTGAGCGCTGAATTATTTGAAACCGACCGCAAATCTAACCTCACTCCAACCGGCCAGTTTGTACTGGAGGAAAGCCGCCGCGCATTAAACAGTTTTGATGAATCGGTGCGAACCATTGAGCGTTATACCAAAGGTGAAATGGGCGTAGTGAGAGTGGCAACGGTGCCCTCGGTGGCCAGCCATTTATTGCCTGCGGTAGTATCGCGGTTTCAACAAAAATCGCCCAAAGTACGGCTGGAATTGCGGGATACCGATTCAGTAATGGTTGCCACGGCGGTGCGTAATGGCAGTGTGGATTGTGGCGTGGCGAGTTTGTCATTTGCCTCACATGATTTACAGCATGAGTTATTGCTGGAAGAGCCATTTGGCTTGGTGTGTCGGCCCGGTCATCCCTTGGCAAATACCACGCAACCATTGAAATGGCAGGCGCTGGAGGGCGTGACATTTATTAGTAATGGCCTATGCGAACAGATTCGGAATGAGCGCTTTATGCGGATTAATAGTCGTACGGCTATTCAGGTACACAATATTGTGACGTTGTTGGGGCTTATTCAGCAAGGTATGGGGGTGACGCTGCTGCCAAGGCTTGCAGTACCGGATGGTGGGGAGTTTTGCTTTTTGCCATTGGCGGATAAGACGGTGGTTCGGAGGCTATATTTTTTGGAAAACCGGCATCATCGGATTAGTCCAGCTGGGCAATTGTTTAAGGAGGAAGTGGTTGGTAGTTTTAAGGAACAAAAAATATAGATTATCCATCTCAACAAGGTTTGCGTTTCGATGACATTTGACATACATTTGATTACATATGAAAACAAGAGGATATCACCATGAGCAAGACCGCTACCATTACTACCCGTGTGGAACCTGAGCTTAAAGCAAATGCTGATCTAATTCTTTCCCAGCTAGGTATGACTACTGCTCAAGCTATTAGTATGTTTTTAAAGCAGGTTGAGCTGAACCGAGGTTTACCTTTTACGCCACGCTTACCGCCTCAGACAACATCTGATCACAAGCCATTCAAAGTACAAGCCTTTAACTTAGGCAGTGACATAATGCCTGACCGAGATGAAATGTACTCTGATCGAGGCCTCTAGCAGTATGTACGCGGTAAATACTAACCTGTTGGTCTATGCTCATAATGCTGACTCCGCATTTCATGAACCCGCGAAAGAATTCATTGAAAGCATTCTAAACACGCGCGACGACAACGGTAATCTTAAGGTGTGTATACCTGCTCAAGTACTGGTTGAGTTCATTAACGTTATTACTTGGTCTCGGTTAGAGTCTCCGCTGTCATTGCCGGATGCTCTGCACCTTGTAAAGCAGTACCGAGATTCGGGTGTAACAATCTTGCACCCCAAAACAAGCCAGCTCGATACACTTTTAACCCTATTTGAGTCAGTGACAACTCGTAAGAAAGTGTTCGATTTTGCTCTAGTGGCAACACTTAAAGACAATGGAATTAATGGTTTATATACGGTTAATACCAAGGACTTTGTCGATTTTGATTTTTTGGATGTGGTTAACCCTTTAGGCTAAAAAACTAACGCTAAATAGCATCATCCACAAAACCTAAATCTCCCCCTTACTAGACAACAAAATCGCAATCGTACGAGTCGAGTGAAAGTTAGAGCAAATAATCAAAATCACCACCGTCATTGGCACCGACAAGATCATTCCTGTAATCCCCCAAATGCTGCCCCAAAAAGCCAACGAAATTAGAATAACCAAGCCACTAAGATTCAAGCTGGAGCCCATCAACTTCGGCTCCAGCAAATTCCCAATCAAAAACTGCAACCCTCCCAGCAACAACACCACCACAAAGAATTCACTGGAGGTATCAAACTGCACTAAGGCCAAAGCCGCCGGAAACAACACCGCCAGCATAGAACCAATAGTGGGAATGTAGTTAAACAGAAAAACAATAAAGCCCCAGAATACCGGGTAATCAACGCCGATCAGCGCCAGTGCAGCCGCACTGAGTACGCCGGTTAATATACTAACGAATGTCTTAACCGTCAGGTATGTCCGTATGCGTGACATGATCTCATTACGCACTTTGAACACTTGAGGGTTATCTTTTTCTTCACCAAAAATCGCGGTAAATTTCAGGTTAAAAACAGAGCGTTCAAGGAAAATAAACAATAGATAAATCCACACCAACAGCATCGTACTGGTGATATTACTAATCAATGAAGTGGTCCAGGAAACGAGCTTCTGGAGGTTTAAAATATCGTTGAATTGATCGAGTTTGAAATCTCTATCCGGTGCAACCAGAGTTAATAACTGCTGTATTTTAGTTTCGATATTTTCTGTGTAGCTGGGCGCAAGTTTAGCCAGCTCCTCGGCATTACTGGCGACCATATTAGCCACAAACATCAGAAAAACGATTGCTACCACAAAAGCCCCCAACAGCGAGAATGAGTGCGGAATATGTTTTTCGCCAAACGGGATGCTTTGAATTCTTTCGGCAACCGTGTCGAGTAAGTACCAAAAAACCAGCGCCAGCATGATAGGAACCAGTAAATTTTTACCGACAATAAGCAACCAGCCAAGCATGATAACAATCGACAGCCCTATCGCAATATTGAGTGCTTTAACGTTGAATACATTGGGCTGGCTCATGAAGGCTCTCTATTTGTTATTAAATTCTGAAACAGTATAAGGTATCTCGGCCCGTGTTTTATAGCCGCTGTGCATTTGAGCACTCCAGACACAAAAATGGCAGACTTTATGCAAGCCTGCCATTCATCATCGATCTAAGCATTTCGCCAGAAATTAGCGCTGACTTTCTTCATGCCTGTCACGTATTCCATCACGGATTAGCGCTTTGGTGAGGGAGATACACATCAGCACCATCACCATAGCGAATGGTAATGCACCAATAATCATGGCGTTTTTAAGGGCATCTAGCCCTCCTCCTCCTGCAACCAACAAGGTTCCGATAACCGCAGTCATTACAACACCCCAAACGATACGGTGCTTAATGCCAGTTTCCTGCTCACCACCAGACATAATGGTGTTCATTACCAAAATACCCGAGTCAGCTGAAGTCACGAGGAAGGTCAGGATTAACACCACACTCATCACTGTGATACCTGACAACAACGCGCCATTATCAACCAGCATTACCTGAAGGGTTGCGAACAGCTTGTTAGTGGTCGATGCAGCGATAATTGCACCATCAGCCGTGCCGTTCATTTCAAGGTTCATGGCTGAAGCGCCGAGGATTGTCATCCATGCAAAACACACTAACGCTGGTGCAAACACACAGCCGACAATAAATTCGCGGATTGAACGACCTTTTGAAATACGTGCTAAAAACAGCCCTACAAAGGGTGAGAATGCAATCCACCAAGCCCAATAGAACGTCGTCCAAGCCGCTTGCCATGCGAACTGACGACCTTGAGTACCGGATTCGTAAATGCTGGCAGCTAACGTGCTTGAACCATCTAGCGCCGCAAAACTTTCAGGCAACTTGCCTTCAAATCCAGTCAATGTGCCCCAAGGGTTGGTTGCACCGCTGTACAGTGCGCTAACGTCAGCCGCAGGTAAGGCTTTTACCGCTTCAGGCAACGCGGCGACAAAGTCCGCTTGGGGTAATAGGTCATAAGCCCCAAACGACAATGAAGCAAAGTGCATGATGTAATCGATAAAGGCGCTGGCATAGGTGCTCAAGGCAAAGGCAAACGAGCCAAATACGGCGAAAGTACCTAATAAAATTAGCGACAACACTAAGTTCAGATTCGATAAATATTTAACACCACGTCCAACACCGGATACCGCCGAGATAATCGACAGCACCATAATCATGAGCAATGCGGCAATCAAGCCAACCGAGCTAGGCTTCGGCGTTTTTCCTGTTAAGTCCATCAACCAGGCCATATCGGTAATCGCGTAGATTCCATCAACCAACTGGCTCACACCGAAACCAATGGTTACCGAGACTCCCAGAATCGTGGCAACAACACCAAGAATATCAACGATATCCCCTAAGATTCCATTCATTAACTTGCCAAATAAGGGCGTTAATGCAGCGCGAATAGTGAGAGGCATGCCACGTGAGAAAGCGTAATAAGCTAATGATAAGCCCGTGACTACGTAAATTGCCCACGCATGAAAGCCGTAGTGAAGGAAGGTGTAACGAAAAGCTGAGCCAAGTGCTTCTGGCTGGTTTGCGGCGACATCACCGGCAATGACAACTGGGTTTGATCCCCAGAGGCCCATCGGCTCTGCAGTGGCATAAACCATTAGACCAACACCCAAACCGGCACCAAACATCATGGAGAACCAAGAGAAGTTGGAAAACTCCTTTTCATCATCCGGCATGCCTAGCTTACGCTTACCTGTGGATGGGATGACTGCGAGAGCAAAGAGAAAAAAGGCGAAAAAGCCCGTGGCGATAATGTAAAAACTGTTGAAACTTTTGAGTAGTGAGCCATTCCAAGCGCCGAGTAGCTTGTTGGCATTTTCGGGAAGAATCAGTGCCCAGAGCACCAATGCGACCATGATTCCTTTACTAATCAGCGCAATGGATACGCTGTTACCTTCGTAGAACCCTGAATCCGATGTTTTGACATCCAAATCCGTAAACGGGGCTTTTATTGACATATTCTTTCTCCTAATAAGATGGCAAAGCCAAACTGATATTGTGAGCCAGTAAGTCCCTATCCATTCTGGGTAGGTTTATTAGCCATGTCAATTTGAAGTGGTAAGTAGTCGCTCAATATTATTGTTTCCTAAGCATTTGTTTCGCTTACATCAAGCCAGTGCCTTTTATGGTAATCCGATGCATTAGCCGCTTTTGCCCCTGATAGTCCGCCGCTGCATAATGCTGCACCAGTCGGTTTTCCCAAATCGCGACCGTGCCGGGACTCCACGTAAACCGACAACAAAACGACGGCTGAACTGCATATTGGTACAAATACTTTAGCAGCGGTTGCGACTCTTCCACCGTCCAGCTTTCAAGGTGCGTCGTAAATGCATCATTTACATAAATTGCTTTTCGCCCAGTTACTGGGTGTCGAATAATTACCGGATGCAGCGTTGGCTTGGTTATTCCATCTGCTGAAAAGTGCTCATCCAATACCTGAGCGGCCAAGCCAAAACTCGCATCACTATGCCAGGCATTCAGATTTTCAAGCGTGGCTTTAAGCCCTTCAGATAAATGATCATAAGCTGCGCCCATTGAGGCAAATAGCGTATCGCCGCCAAACTCCGGCAGTTGTTGTGCGGATAGTATGGATGCCATCGCTGGTGCAGGATCAAACGATTGATCAGTATGCCAATGACCACCAATCACAATTTTCTGATCCGGCTTAGTTAGCACTTCGGCAATCTGCGGATAACCCTCCACGCCATTGAAAAACCGACTTACATCAATATTCCCCCAGCGCTCAGCAAACTCAATATGCTGCTCCGGCGTTAGAAATTGCTCCCGAAAGAAAATCACCCCATGCTCAAATAAAGCATTTTTAATTGCCGCGAATGTGTCGTCATTAATATCAGCAAGGCGAATATCGCTGATTTCAGCACCGACATAGCCGGAGAGCTTTTTTAGTTGTAATTGAGTCATGGTTTGATTCCTGAAAATGATCACGGCAATGCCGCAGCGTTACGCAAGGCACTTAAGCTAATACGCTGAATTTAGCATTAAAGATTCAGGGATAACGAATGAGAGCCATCAAAATTTAAGCATATGATGATTCAAACAAATAACAGGAGGGATAAGCAAAGTGACTTTCAGGTAGCGTTGCGGAGGAATTGTAACGGCTTAAGCGAGGATGGAAACAGCGGAGAAATTAAACAAAAAATTACAGTGGAATATTGCACGGAGCACCGAAGCACTCCGCACAATAAAGGCTTATCACTATTTAAATGAAGCCGGCATCAGTGCCTTTGGCAACCACAATGCGATTTCAGGGAAAACAATGATCAACAGTAAGATCAGCAACATCGGAATCAGAATGATGACCACTTCCTTCATTACCTGCATCACGTTCATGCCACCGATGGCCGCCGAGATTAAGAGACAGAGCCCATAGGGCGGTGTCACCAGTCCGAAGGCGAGCGAAATAATACCGATGATAGCAAAGACAATCGGCGAAATATCCGCTTGAATCGCTACTGGCAGCAGTACCGTACCCAAGATAATAATCGTTGGAATGGCATCAATAAACAGACCAAAGAACAAGAACAGGAAGGCAATAACCAAGCAGGTTCCAAAGGTTCCCAAATTCAGATCAACCATCACTTCGATGATTAAACGCGGCACATTGTAGTAAGCCAGCAACCAACCAAATACCGAAGCAGTACCAATCGCAAATAGCGAGATAGAAGCAAAGCGGCCCGTGTCATAAAGAATAGTTCCAACTTCACGCACGGTTACTGTGCGGTAGACCACCATCCCTAAGAACAAAGAATATGCTGCGGCGATAATGGCACTTTCAGTCGGCGTTACGATACCGGCAACGATTCCGTAGATAACAAACACTGGCGTTAACATGGCCAGTGCCGCACCTTTAAAGGCTTTTAAGGCAGTGCCCCAAGTCGGTTTCAACTCGATTGGGTAGTTATAGACTTTGGCATAACCGTAAACGGTGGCCATCAGTGCAAAACCAATCATGATTCCCGGAATAGCGCCCGCAAGGAACAACGCACCGACTGAGACCTGCATTACGCCGCCCCAGACAATCATCAGGATACTGGGTGGAATGATGACACCCATAACCGATGAACAGGCCGTGATGGCGATTGCAAAGCGTGGGTCATAACCCTCTTTGATCATTGACGGGATCAGGATCTTTCCGCAACCAGCCGCATCAGCCGTTGATGAACCAGAGATACCGGCAAACAACATCGACACCGCGACATTCACGTGCCCTAGCCCGCCCGGCATCCAGCCCGTTAGCACCCTGGCCAAGTCAATGAGCTTGTCGGTAATTTTCCCCGAGTTCATCAAGTTGGCGGCCAATAAGAAGAATGGCACGGCTAGTAGAATAAAGGAGTTATACGACTGGAACATCCGGTCGATAATAATAAATGGGGTCAGTCTGATATCCAGCATCACGACTGGAATCGTGGCAATACCCAGTGCAAAGGCAACAGGTACACGCAGAATGACTAATAAAATAAAGCCGCCTACTAATAAGGCGCATGCAAGTCCGGTCGATACAATCATGACAATGCCCTTTTGGTTGCTCTGTATTCTTCAAATGCTTCGGAAAGTCTGAACAGTGAAAACACGCCCCACAACAAACCCGCAAACGGAATCGTGATGTGAGTGACGAGTAAATTGGCATTCATCATGACAGAGTGTTGAATGAATCCGAACTTGGCATAGTCGATGCCGTACCACGCGAACAAGATGCCAAAAATACCAACCAGTACTAAGACGATCGCTTTTTGTAGAAACAAAATAAACGGATTACTACTCTCAGGAATGACCTGAACATCAAAGTGTGTGCCATCCCAAACGGCTAGCACCGAGCCAATCATGACAACCCAAACAAAGATAAAGGTGGCGAGTTCTTCCGTCCAAAGGTAAACCGGAATAATGCCGGTGTAGCGGGCAATGACCTGCATGGCGACGGGAACGATCAAAGCGCCCACCATGATGGCGATTGTGACCCGTAGTACGGTACACAACGATTCTAATATGCGTTTAATCATTGATGATCCTCAGAGCAGCAAAAGTGACAGAAAAAAATATCCCCATGACCGGTTAGGACCACAGGGACATCTTAGGAGGTGTAACAGTAGTCTTACTCTTACTTAACGTCGCGAATCGCTTTTAGCAACTCCGTCGCTTCAATGCTTGCAGCAAATTCATCCTGAACTGGCTGAACCATTTCTAACATCTTGTCGCGGTTTTCAAACTCTTGAATAACGATCTGCTTTGCATCAGCCATTTCTTTCAGCTTGATGGCATCTTCACGTGCTTCTAACTCACGACCAAATGCGCCCGCTTCTTTACCCGCTTTCTTGATAGCTGCTTGCAGCTCAGGTGACAATTTACGGAAACTCTTACCACTAAATACGATAGGACGTACTGTGATTGTATGGCTTGTCAACGTAACGTTTGGCGCAACTTCGTAGAACTTTAAGTTCTGGATACTCGCCGCTTCGTTCTCGAAACCACTGATAACGCCAGTTTGGATCGCGTTGTACACTTCGTTATAAGCGATTGCTGAAGGTGCAGCACCGACCGCATCAAAGATCTTAGCCTGGATTGGAGCACCCATTACACGCATCTTGTGGCCCGCTAACTCTTCCAGATTACCAATTGGCTTGCTAGATAATAAGTTACGTGTTCCACCGCCGGCATAGCCAACGATCACGATATCGGCTTTTTCTGACAGCTCTTTCTCAAGTGGCGAAAGGATGTCGCTAGACAAGACTGCGTTCCAATGATCCAAATCGCGGAACAAGAAAGGCATATCCATTAGTGGGATAGATGGCGCGAAACGAGCCATATTTGAAGGCGCGAGGATTGTATAATCAATCGCTACACCTTGGTTGAGGAATGTTACGTAGTCTTTTTCAACACCTAACTCGCCGTTCAGGCGTAAGTCAAATGTCACGTCACCGTCATAATATTCGCCGACTAAGTCTGCAAATTTGACCATGGTTTTAGTGAATGTGTGATCATTGTCGAACATGCTCGCGCCACGCAGTGTTTCTGCGCTAGCTGACAATGTGAATGCTGAAAGTGCAACACCGGCGACTGCGGCTTTTACAAATTTAGTGATATTCTTCTTCGATAACATAATTTTCTCCTCTGAAAATGTCGAACAGAAAGGCTGCCCTTCGGGATAGCTCTTGTAATTCGTGAGGCCAATATATGTTAAAATTTGTAAACTGTCTATCTAAAACATGGGTCAACTTGTAAATTAGTATGACAAACAGCATTGATGCGAATTAAGTGGTTTTAAAATGTACACAAAGTGCACGCGCACAAAAAAGCCCACTATAAAGCGGGCTCTTAGTATACTTGATTTTATCTGATTGGTCGGGACGGCAGGATTCGAACCTACGACCCCCACACCCCCAGTGTGGTGCGCTACCAGACTGCGCTACGCCCCGGATCAGAGCGCAGTAGAATAACCGAACTCACCCGAAATAAAAAGGAATTAATACAGGGATCAGGACTTAAAATACCACTTATCCGAATCTGTCCCGTTAATCACGGTTTAACAGGACAAAACAAACGATCACACTCATTATTTAGCTAATAATAAAACAAAATGAGGTCATCCAGTGATTTTCACGGTAGACGTAGAGGATTGGGCACAGTCCGTACTTGATCGCAACAATCCAGTATCCGATCGTGTGCTGCATAGCACTCATAAAGTCATGGACATTTTAGCGACCAATGACACCAAGGCAACTTTCTTCACCTTGGGCAATGTTGCAGAAAAATACCCGGAACTCATCCGTCGCATGGCTGATGAAGGTCATGAAGTCGCCTCGCACGGCTATTCTCATACCAATATACATGCTATGAGCCCACAACAAATGATGGAAGACATCACGCGTTCGGTGAATGTGCTGGAACAAGCAGGCGGACAAAAAGTGATTGGTTTCAGAGCGCCTAACTTTTCAATTCGTGAGCACTTGTTCGTACCCTACTGCGAAGCGCTGGCAGCAAATAGCATTCGTTACGACTCTTCCCTATTCCCAATGAAGGTCATTAAATATGGCATTGAGAAGAAATACGATTTAAGCGTGTTTGAAGAATTTGGAATTGATGAGTACTACCTAAGCTATATCAAGATAGCAGGTTACAAGCTGCCCTACTTCGGCGGCGGCTATTTCAGGCTATCACCCTATTTAATGACACAAGCACTCTGCAAAGACTTACCAGAGTCCTCAGTGTTCTACATGCACCCTTATGAAGTGGATGTCGGTGAAATGCAGGCAGTAAAACAGAACTATGGGGATATTCCATTGAAATGGCGACTGAGCCAGTTCTCCGGCCGTGGCGGTATCCCATCAAAGCTTCAGCGTTTGATTAGAGATTACGACATGATGTCGTTTAGGGATGGTTATTATGCGGGAGATGACACGATCAAATTGCGTAAAGCGAAGAAGGAATCGGAATCAAAAAACCTAAAAGGCTTTTCGCAACTCTCGGCGCAATAGGTTGCCGGTTTTATCGCGTGGCAGGCGGTCTACAAATTCAATATGCTTAGGGCATTTGTAGCCGCTGAGTTTGCCTCGGCAGAAATTCATCAGTACTAACTCATCAGACTCAAAGCCTTTCTTAGTCACCACAAAAAGCTTTACCGCCTCGCCGGAGCGGTCATCTGGTACGGCAATCACCGCCGCATCTTCGACACTCTCATGGGTTTTAACCAAGCTTTCAATTTCGGTTGGATACACGACAAAGCCAGACACATTCACAATGTCACGAATTCGGTCGATTACCCGCACATAGCCATTGGGGCACATCTCAGCCACATCGCCGGTGCGAAACCAACCATCTTTCGTTAAGGCATAAGCGGTAGTTTCCGGCTTGCGCCAGTAGCCCAACATGATTTGCGGCCCTTTAACCCACACTTCACCCGGCCGGTTCGGGCCAAGTTCATTGCCACTTAAATCACGGATAGAGACTTCAGTCGATGGTAATGGCAAACCTAAAAAGCCATTGTACTTAGGCAGGTTCATTGGATTAATAGTGATCGCAGGCGAGGCTTCGGTCATACCATAGCTTTCAATCAACGGCATTCCTGTGAGATGCGCCCACTCTTTGGCCAAGCCTTTATTCATCGCCATGCCGCCAGTGAGTGAAACTTTCAGATGACTAAAGTCGACTCTGGAAATATCGGGTGCCAGCATTAACTGCTGATAGAAAGTCCCGACACCCACCAATACCGAAAAGCGATTCTCGGAGAGTACTTTCACTGTCTCTTTACTGTCTTGCCCATTAACCAATAGCAGATTGCAGGCACCGATCTTGATCGCATACAGCAAGTTACAGGTAAGCCCGAAGATGTGGTACATCGGCAGCACAGTAACCATCGTCTCAGCGCCTGCCACTAAATCGCCAGAAGCCCAAGCCGAACCTTGCAACACATTCGCCACCAGGTTTTGATGACTAAGCATGACGCCTTTAGGAACACCTTCAGTACCACTAGTGTATTGCAGCAGCGCAAGGTCTTCAGGGTGGATAACCGGATCAGCATACAGCCTGCGACTGTATCGAACGGTCTTACAAAATGAGATGGAGCCCTTAAGGCTAAACGGTGGCACTAAGCCTGACAGCCACTTGTGCTGAAAATTAATTGCAGTGCCTTTGATTGGCCCCAGTAAATCACCAACCTGCGTGGTAATCACAAATTCAATCGGCGTTTCTTCAACTACATTCGAGAGCTTACGCGCGCAGTCTTCGATCACGATAATCGCGCGGCAGCCGGAGTCAGTTAATTGATAGCGAAGTTCACGCTGGCTGGATAAGGGGTCACAGTTTACAACAACCAGTCCAGCACGAATGATGGCAAAGAATGCAACCGGATATTGCAGGATGTTTGGCATCATCAGGCCAACGCGGTCGCCCTGCTTCAAGTCCAGTTCGCCCACCAAATAGCTCGCCAGATTACGACTCAGCGTATCCAGTTTGCTAAAACTCATTGTTTTACCCAGACTAACCAGTGCGGTTTTATTCGCATAGCGCTCAGAACTACGGCGAAATAAATCCGCAAGGGACGTATATTCCCCTAGATCTATCTCTGCCGGTACGCCGTCCGGATATTCATTGAGCCAACCTTTCTTCAAGCGATTGTCATCCATTGCCAAGCTTGCATAATCAAATTCCCGTGCAGTCCTGCGCGGGTTAAAATACTAAGACTACCGGCTTACTCGCCGGAAATCATCATATTTTCTACCAAAATCGAACCCGTGCGGGTGCCTAGCCTTGGATCAAGATCATTACCCACGGCCACAATATTGCGCAACATTTCGCTCAAATTGCCTGCGATGGTAATTTCTTCAACCGGATATTGGATCTTACCGCCCTCAACCCAAAAGCCTGCAGCGCCCCGTGAGTAGTCACCGGTAATGCCATTAATGCCACTACCAATCAGTTCGGTTACCAGTAAACCGGTATCCATTAACGCCAGCATTTCATCGAAGTTCTGACCGGTAGAGTCCACTGTCAGGTTATGCAAACCACTGGCGTTACCGGTCGTTTGCATACCCAGCTTACGCGCTGAATAGCTAGCTAGAATGTAAGACTCTACAATACCGTTACGCACAATATCCTTTTCACGGGTAGCAACCCCTTCCGCATCAAAGGCCGCACTGCGCATACCTCTTGGGATAAATGGTTGCTCATACAAATTGATAAACTCTGGAAATACTTGCGTACCCAAGCTATCAACCAAAAAGCTGGCCTTACGGTATAAAGAGCCACCCTGAATCGCGGAGGTAAAATGCCCAATCAAGCCGCTGGCTAGTGGTGGTATATACATCACCGGAGCCTGACGGCTGGTTAGTTTTTTAGCGCCCAGACGACTCAAGGTTTCTTCTGCAGCTTTACGACCTACATACTCTGGCGTTAACAACTGATCGGCAATTCGCGAGCTGGAATACCAATGATCCCGCTGCATGGCATCCGAGCCCGGACTTTTGGCAATCACTGAACAACTTAATGAATGAGAGCTAGAGGCATTTACCGCCGCAAAGCCATGCGTATTAGCGTAAGCACTTAAGCCACTGTACGTCGTGACACTCGCGCCATCGGAGTTACTGATCCGAGGATCAAACTCACGAGCACTGTTTTCACACAGGATCGCTTTTTCAATCGCAGCGTCAGCAGTGATATCCCAAGGATGATACAAATCCAGATCCGGCAAATAAGTCGCCATTAGCTCTGCATCTGCCAAGCCCAGACAATCATCTTCCGAGGTGTATTTGGCGATATTACACGCTGCACGTACAGCATCGCGAATCGCATCTTCTGATAAGTCACCCGTACTGGCAGAGCCTTGGCGATGACCAAAATACACCGTTAGGCCTAAGCCTTGATCGCGGTGATATTCCAGCTTATCAATTTCCGCCATGCGCACATCGACCGATAAGCCATCACCGGTACTAACACCTGCAGCTGCGCTAGTAGCGCCCTGACGTTTTGCTTCTTCCAGTACAAAACCAGAGAGCTCTAATAAGGATTTTTTACGTGCTTCAAGTGTCATAGTCATCCTGCTGTACCACCTACTGTCACGCCATCAATTTTTAAGGTTGGCTGCCCAACACCGACCGGTACACTTTGGCCCGCTTTACCGCAAACGCCAACGCCTTTATCCAGCTGCAAATCATTACCGATCATGCTGATGCGGTTCATGACTTCAGGGCCATTCCCAATCAGAGTGGCACCTTTAACCGGACGGGTGATTTTTCCATTCTCAATCAAATAAGCTTCAGAGGCCGAAAACACAAATTTACCGGAAGTAATATCAACCTGACCACCACCAAAGTTTACGGCATACAAACCATTTTTGACCGAGGCCAGAATCTCTTCCGGTTCTTTATCGCCAGCCAACATATAGGTATTGGTCATGCGCGGCATTGGCAAGCAATCATACGATTCGCGACGGCCATTACCGGTAGATTCCTGTCCCATCAAACGGGCGTTCATCTTATCCTGCATATAGCCTTTCAGGATGCCATCTTCAATTAAGGTCGTGCATTGCGTTGGCGTGCCTTCATCATCAATCGTCAATGAACCACGGCGCTCAGCAATGGTTCCATCATCCACGATAGTGACGCCCTTGGCGGCAACCTGCTCGCCAATTCGACCGCTAAACGCTGAGGTGCCTTTACGGTTAAAATCACCTTCTAAACCATGTCCAACCGCTTCATGCAGCAAAATACCCGGCCAGCCGTTGCCTAATACCACGACCTGCTCACCCATCGGCGCATCCACAGCATCCAGCTTCATGAGTGCCAATCGAACAGCCTCATCCACATATTCTTTAACTTTGTCGGCTTGCGTAAAGAAGTCCAGTGCAAAACGACCACCGCCGCCACTGCCGGCACTTTCACGTTGACCATCTTTGACAACGATCACGGTAACATTCATGCGCACCATTGGGCGCACATCCGCGCTCAAATGCCCACGATCATCAGCCACTAAAATGACTTCATGCACCGCGCCAATATTGGCAATCACTTGCTCAACATATGGGCTGGCCGCGCGCGCTAATTTGTCCGCCTGATGCAGCAACGCAACTTTCTCAGACTCAGTCAAGCTATCTAATGGATTGGCCGGTGAATACAAGGGTGCAAATGCCGATTGACGAGACCAAGCATTAACGCGTCCGCTTTGACCGCCACGGCTGATGGCTGAGGCAGATTTAGCCGATGCCATTAAAGCATCCAGACTAATCTCATCAGAATAGGAAAAACCGGTCTTCTCACCACTGACTGAGCGTACGCCGACGCCTTGGCTGATACTGTAACTACCGGATTTAATAATCCCGTCTTCAAGCGTCCAGCCTTCTGAACGTTTGGATTGAAAGTATAGGTCAGCCAAATCGCATTTTGGCCCGACTAATTCAGCGAATACCTGATCCAAGCGGGCTGTATCCAGCCCATAAGGCGTTAGCAGCGTCGCTTCTGCCACTTCCATTAAACTCATATTATTGACCTTTCATGCCTGCGCATGCTTGGTGTGTGATTAATTACTATGGGGTTAGATCAGTACAACATCAAACTGTTCTTGCGTGTAAAGTGCCTCAACCTGAAAGCGGATGGGTTTGCCAATAAATTCCTGCAACTCGGCCAAACTCTCGGACTCTTCATCCAGAAACAAATCCACGACTTCCTGAGAGGCCAGCACTAACAATTCTTTAGCATCAAACTGGCGTGCCTCCCGCGAGATTTCACGGAAGATTTCATAGCAGACTGTGACCGCCGTTTTTACAAAACCCCGCCCTTCGCACATCTCGCAAGGCTCACACAAAGTTTGCAGCAAGCTTTCGCGGGTGCGTTTGCGGGTCATTTCCACCAAACCTAATGATGACACGCCACTGACTGCCGTTTTCGCAGGATCTTTAACCAGCAGGCGCTCCATCGCGCTAATCACCTGCGCCTTGTGGTCTTCGGTCTGCATATCTATAAAGTCGAGAATAATAATGCCGCCCAAATTACGTAAACGCACTTGTTTAGCGATACCTTGCGCCGCTTCCAGATTGGTTTTGAAAATTGTTTCTTCCAGATTGCGATGTCCGACATAGCCGCCGGTATTCACATCAATGGTGGTCATCGCTTCGGTTTGATCAATGATCAGGTAGCCACCGGATTTAAGCTGCACTTTGCGCTTAAGGGCTTTCTGGATGTCATCCTCAACGCCATGCAAATCAAAGATCGGGCGCTCACCGGGATAATGCTCAATCTTGGTTTCCAGCTCTGGGATATAGGTGTGACAAAACTCAGTCAGCGCCAGAACGGTTTCCCGCGAATCCACTAGGATCTTCTTAATATCCTCACTCACAACATCCCGCAAAATGCGCTTGGCGAGTGGCAAGTCTGAATATAATTGAGCGATGGTTTTGGATTGGCTGGCACGCTGCTGTACTTTGTTCCAGACACGATGCAAAAAGCGCATATCTGAGCGCAAAGCCGCCTCGGTAATGCCTTCTGCCACAGTGCGTACGATAAAGCCGAACTGATGGCCTTCTTCTTCGCGAATTTGGATCACCAACTGCTTTAAGCGCTGACGCTCAGCATCCGATTCAATTTTGCTGGAAACACCAATGGTAGAAGTATCCGGCATCAAGACCAGATAGCGCGAAGGAATGGTGGCATACGTAGTTAGGCGAGCACCTTTAGTGCCCAATGGCTCTTTCACCACTTGCACCATTACCTGGCTGCCTTCCTGCAAGATCTGATTAATCTTGCGCGGCGCTAAGTCTTCATCAGGCGAGTCGCCACTGAGCAAATCTTTATTGCGAAACGATAGATCTGAGGCATGTAAAAAAGCCGCTTTACCGAGACCAATATCGATAAATGCGGCTTCCATACCGGGGAGCACGCGACTCACCCGACCGTTATAAATATTGCCGACAATACCTTGGTGCGCATTGCGCTCAACCAGTATCTCTTCCAGCGCGCCATTATCGGTCAAAGCTACCCGACATTCCTGCGGGGTAACATTAATTAGTATTTCTGCACTCAAAATCAACCGCCTGTTATTCTGTAATTGAGGGTTTCTCCAGTCCTGAATTGCCGCCTAAGCACGACAGACCAGCTCGCTCTAATAATTGTGCTGTCTCAAACAGAGGCAAGCCCATAATGCCGGAATAGGAGCCTTGAATCTGTTCGATGAAAATAGCTGCCCGCCCCTGAATGGCGTAGGCGCCGGCTTTGTCTTGTGGCTCACCGGTTTGCCAGTAAGCGACGATTTCCGCCGGATCGAGTGTGCGAAATTTTACCCGACTAATGCAGGTTTGCTGAAAGCAGCATTGCTGATATACAACCGCTACTGAGGTGTGAATCTCATGCCAGTTGCCTGACATCTCCATCAACATGCGCTCAGCATCGACGAAATCAACGGGCTTCAATAGCACTTTGCCATTGAGCAAGCCAACCGTGTCGGAGCCTAAAACCGGTAAGTCGCCTCCGGTTTCAGCCGCACCCTGCCATGCTTTCTCAGCAGCAAGGCGCATAACCAAGTCGGTGACAGATTCGCCCTCGCGAGGCGTTTCATCGATATCCACGGGATGAATACGATGTGACACTGCAATCTGATTAAGCAACTCACTACGCCGTGGCGATGCGGATGCCAGAATCAACTCTGAAATGGGTTGGTTCATGCTTATCCTGCCCGGTGATAGGGGTGATTTTCGGTAATCGTAAAGGCGCGATATAACTGCTCTGCCACAATCACCCTAACCATCGGATGGGGAAAGGTCAAATTTGACAATGACCAATGCTCATCAACCCGCTTTATGAGTTCCTGCGTTAAGCCGTCCGGGCCACCGATGATCAAAGCAATGTCCGGCCCTTGCATCATCCAGTCTTGCAACCGTTCTGCCAGCTTTTCGGTGCTCCAGATTTTGCCGCGGCCATCCAGCGCCACAATCCGGCAACCGGCTGGCATCGCCTGCATGATCTTATCCGCTTCGCGCTGCTGAATATCGCCGGTGTTAACATTTTTACCGCGTTTTTCAGGCGCAATTTCTTTTAATATTAAACGGCAATGCGGCGGCATGCGCTGCGCATACTCTTCGTACCCGGCTTTAACCCAGGCAGGCATGCGATTCCCTACAGCCAGCAGGTGAATATTCATAAACAAAAACCGTTAAAGGTTTAAGCTTGGGTCTTCTCTGCAGCCGGTGTTGGCTCCCAGATTTTCTCCAGCTTGTAGAAGTCGCGAACGTCTGGCAGCATAACGTGAACAATCACATCATTTAAATCTACCAACACCCACTCACCTTCTGCTTCACCTTCAGAGCCTAATGGCTCGATACCGGCTTCTTTAACACGAACTTTTACACTGTTAGCCAGTGATTTCACATGACGTGTGGAGGTACCACAAGCCAAAATGATGAAGTCGGTCATTGATGATTTGCCGCGAATGTCGATAACATGAATATCTGTCGCTTTCATGTCGTCTAGTGCTTCGCTCGTTAACGCTACTAATTGATCTAATTCCATTATTACTTTCTATATAAGTTTTGATGCTGAATATAATCATACACCGCATCGGGGAGTAAATAACGAATACTTCGTTGCTCCTGCTGCTGATGTCTAATATCGGTTGCCGAAATAGCTAATGCGGTGGTGTCTGTAAAAAACAGCTTACCGGCCGGACTATTGCGCAATTCTTCGGCATTATCGGTCTGCATAGCTTGTGCCCAAGCTTGCAAAGGTTGCGCAGTATAGTCTGGTCGGCTGGTAACTGCCAGATGTGCGAGCGTTGTTATTGCTTCCCACTCATGCCAACTGGTAAATCCCTGAAAGGCATCCAGACCCAAAATCAATACCAGCGGCTCGCTTTCTCCAAGCTCTTGGCGCAGTGATCGCAAGGTATCAACCGTGTAGGAGTAACCCTCGCGCCGCAGTTCGCGGTCATCTGCGATAAAGCGCTCATTGCTGGCAATGGCTAACTCTACCATGGCCAAACGCTGGTCAGCCGTGGCATCCGGTTGCGGCCGGTGCGGTGGGAGTTTTCCGGGAATAAAGCGCACTTGGCTTAGGGATAAAGCCTCGGCCACTTCTTGCGTTGCCCGCAAGTGCGCAGTATGAATCGGGTCGAAGGTACCGCCACGCACACCAATCATTGGCGAATGTGGCCATCACCCAGCACGATATATTTCAATGAAGTCAGCCCTTCCAAGCCAACTGGCCCACGAGCATGCAGCTTATCGGTACTAATACCAATCTCTGCACCCAAGCCATATTCAAAACCATCGGCAAAGCGGGTCGAAGCATTTACCATCACCGAAGCAGAGTCCACTTCACGTAAGAAGCGACGGGCTTTGGTGTAGTTTTCAGTAACGATACTGTCGGTATGCTGCGAGCTGTAAGTATTGATGTGCACAATCGCAGCATCCATATCATCCACGACGCGAATCGCTAAGATCGGAGCGAGGTATTCCGTATCCCAATCCGCTTCGGTTGCGACTACACAATTTGGAAGAATATCGCGGGTACGGTCACAACCCCGTAATTCCACATCATGCTCAGCATAAGCTTCGGCTAGCTTTGGCAAAATGGATTCAGCAATCGGTGCAGCGACCAATAAGGTTTCCATGGTATTGCAGGTGCCGTAGCGGTGTGTTTTGGAGTTCAGCGCGATACGAATGGCTTTTTCTTCATCGGCTTGCTCATCGATAAACACATGGCAAATACCATCCAAATGCTTGATCACTGGAATCAGCGAGTCTTTACTAACGCGCTCAATTAAGCTTTTACCACCACGAGGGATAATGACATCTACGCTGTCTTTTAAACGTAGTAACTCACCAACGGCTTCGCGATCAGTGGTTTCAATAACCTGTACGCAATCACCCGGTAGATCCGCCACTTGCAGGCCCTGCTGAATACATTCGGCAATCGCTTTATTAGAATGAATCGCTTCGGAGCCACCACGCAAAATCGTCGCATTACCAGATTTCAGGCATAGCGCTGCGGCATCCGCGGTTACATTCGGGCGGGATTCGTAAATGATGCCAATAACACCCAAGGGCACACGCATACGCCCAATCTGGATTCCGCTCGGGCGGTAAGCCATATCTGAAATTTCACCGACGGGATCTGCCAATGCAGCAATCTGGCGAATACCTTCAGCCATGGTTGCAATGTTTGCATCGGTTAGTGCCAGACGATCTAACAGCGCAGCGTCCAATCCTTTAGCGGCACCCGCTTCCAGATCTTTGGCATTTTCAGCTTTGAGATAATCGCCTTTTTCTTCTAACAAGTCGGCAATCACCAACAGTGCTTTGTTTTTTACAGCGGCTTCGGCAGCCGCCAGAACGGTTGAGGCACGGCGGGCGTTTTGGCCAACTTGCTGCATGTATTCGGCAATGCTTGCGTGATTCATGGGTTCCTTGGATAGCTTATTCGTAGCGATATAGTATTTAATTGTGAGAGGGGTTGGTAGTGAAATATTTTTACCGCCGCTCGATCCGCTTCGCAACAAGCCATTGTTACCCTGATTTAAGCACCGTTTAGTGGGCTACTCCCAACTTGCCAGTAAGCGATTAACACTATGCTTTATGTCGTTAACCAAACCCGTTTTGGTCGATGGAAATAGTACTGCGCTAGGGTTATTGGGAGTTAACTCAAGCTTTTGCTTTTTAGCATCGGCTTTGCGCGAGACCGTAAAAGTCAGTAGTTTTTCCGCTTCCGTCTTACCAAACAGTTTATTTTCAAAGCGTAAATCGCTAGCTGGAGTTCGTAGAACAAAGCGCCCCATCGCCACAATTTGCGTGACCGGAACCGGTAGTCCATGATCATTTGCATCGGATGACAGCAACAAGCCCTGTATTTGAATCGGGCCTTTTTCGTCATACAGCAAAACGGATTGCTTGATCACTTCAGCAATTGCCAGACGATGCTTTGTAAACTCCGCAGCAGACATTCGCCCATCCGCATTATCATCCACGCCCTTAAACGCTGAAACGGGCAATGACAGCACCATAAAAGCGCCATTTTCGACAATATTTAGAGTGCCATGCTGCGCTACCATTAAGTGAGCATCGGCAGTAGTCATCAACCCCACACTCAATAGCAGAACCTGTGAAGCACGCTTGACTGACGCAGTTATCAATTCATTTATTTTATTCATAGTTAGCAAACCTGTTGAGCAAGCTTAATTATTATTGAAATTATTGCGTGCGCAAGCCTACTCCAGCAATGTGCAGAAAGTATGGAGAGCGCTAGAAAGGAGTTACTGAATTAGTCGATGGGTTTGCGGCGCAACGCCTTGGTTTTACCATGCTGCGTTTTCTTATCCATCCGTTTCTTCTGGGAGTTGCGCGATGGCTTAGTGGGGCGGCGTTTCTTAGGCTGAACCACAGCATTCAAAATCAATTGTTTGAGTCGCTCTAACGCATCTTCCCGGTTCTGTTCCTGTGTCCGATGCTGCTGCGCTTTTATGATCACCACACCATCTTTAGTAATTCGATGATCGGTGTATTTCATCAAACACTCTTTGTAAAACGGCGGCAGTGTTGAGTGCTGACTATCAAAGCGTAAATGAATGGCCGACGACACTTTATTGACGTTTTGACCACCCGGCCCCTGCGCACGAATCGCGGTGAGCTCTATCTCCCAGTCAGCCAGCTCGATATAGGGTTTAATCATTAACATCGCTTAGGCCGCCACAACTCTGGTACCCGCCAGCAATAAGCTTAGGTTTAATAGCTCGACCCAGACTCTGGCTTCACCCTTATTGGCGACAATGCTCAAACCTTTAATCAAGCGATCCACATTAATGGTTTTCTGCAAAATCAACGGCCAATCTGCCGATTGCAAACGGCGCATCGCAGGCTGTAAGGTTTTTTGTCGAGGGCGCGGAATCTTGCTCAGCGCTTGTTGCTCACTACCCGTTTGGCGCAATTCATAACACGCATCGGATAGCTGGCTGACCAGATCATTTAACACCCACAGCACTAGCGGCGTGGCCGTGCCTTCTTGCCTCAAATGATACAGCACATGCTGAATGCGTCGGGAGTCGCCCTGTGTAACGGCGGTTGATAGGTCAAAAATGGTAAACCGCGAACTATCACTTACCGCAGCCAATACCTGTTCTTCATTGATCGCACCATCGCCATGTAGCAATTTAAGCTTATCGATTTCCTGAGCGGCCGCCAGTAAATTTCCCTCTACCCGCTCAGTCAGTAAGCGAACAGCTTCCTGAGTCGGCTGCATGCCTTGAGCACGCATACGTTTGGCGACCCAACCTAGCGTCTGCGCCAGCGAGAAATCCCAAACTTGCACAAATACGCCCGCTTTATCTAAAGCTTTGACCCATGCGCTATTTTTCTGCCTCGCATCAAGCCGGCCGCAGGTAATCAGTAACACCTTATCATCCGGAATACGCTGCACGTATTCGATCAGCGCCTTGCTGCCTACTTTTCCGGGAGATTGCTTTTCTAAGCGCAAATCCAATACTTTACGCTGGCTAAATAAGGAGAGCGCATCAGCGGATTGCCCCAAAGCAGTCCAATCAAAGCCCGCTTCCACCCGCAAAATTTCACGCTCTTCAAAGCCTTGCTTGCGAGCAACCGCGCGCACGGCGTCAGAGGCTTCCATGATTTGTAGCGGCTCATCACCACTTAACAGGTATACCGGGCTTAAGGGTTTGTTTTCACCCAACATCCGCATTAGCTGATCAATATTCACGTGCCAGCACTTCCCGACTCATCACCACCTTTCTTCATCGCTTTACCTGCTGCGGCACGTTGCTTACGCACTTCTTTAGGGTCAGCGATTAGTGGGCGATAGAGTTCTATACGATCTCGTTCGCGCATTACATGGGTTTTGGGGGTGATTTTTCCGAAGATGCCGAACTTGACCGTGCTTAAATCCAGCTCAGGATGGTGATCCTGAACATCTGATAACAATATGGCTTGTTCTAATGTGGTACCCTCCTCCACCTCAAAGCTCAGCAGCGTTTGACGGTCGGGCAAGGCATACACCAATTCGATTGGAATCTGCTTAGGCATAGACCACTTTCGCTCGCTCAACAAAAGAATCGACAAAGGTATTGGCAACCTGATTAAATATTGGGCCGATAGCAAGACTCACCAACTTATTAGAAAACTCGAAGTCCAAATCGAAGGTTACTTTGCAGGCCTGCTCCGACAAGGCGTCAAAACGCCAGAAACCCTTGAGGGTTTTAAACGGGCCGTCTAATAATTGTAGCTCGATAAGATTGGGTTTATGTAAGCGGTTTTGAGTGGTAAATGACTTATTAATAGCGCCTTTTTGGATGGTGACCGAGGCTTGAACCTGGTTTTCATCACGCTTATGTTCTTCTGCACCACCACACCAGGGTAGAAACTCGGGGTAAGCAGATATATCATCAACCAGTTGGTACATTTGCTGTGCACTGAATGGAACCAGTGCGCTGCGGTTAATACTGGGCATAGCAAAAAAATTCCTGAATCGTGTCTTGCTGGAAAAATATCAACGAATAGCGGTATCGAACGCAATCAACCTAGGGGTATAATACACGGATGGCTAAGAAGCAAAAGAAAAAAGGGCACGGTGGTTTAACAATCGCAACAAACAAGGTTGCCCGTCACGAGTACTTTATTGAAGATACTAACGAAGCGGGAGTCGTGCTGGAAGGCTGGGAAGTCAAAAGCCTTCGCGAGGGAAAAGTGCAGCTCAAAGAAAGCTATGTGTTCATGAAAAATGGCGAAGCATGGCTTAACAATGCACACATCTCACCACTCAGTACCGTCTCAACCCACATTACTGCAAACCCGTTACGCTCTCGCAAATTACTATTGCACATTGAAGAGCTAGTACGCTTGGCTGCGGCTGTTGACCGTAAAGGTTATACTGTTGTGCCACTGACCATGTACTGGAAAAACAATCGGGTAAAACTAGAAATAGGCCTTGGTAAAGGTAAGCAGCTGCATGATAAGCGGGCCGTCTCGAAAGAGAAGGATTGGAATCGCGATAAACAACGTACGCTTAAAAACGCCTGATCGCTCCTGTCGATAACCGAAGATAATCAAAAACTCTCTATGACTGATAACAACGCAGAATTCGACTCAATTGCCTTTCAACAGCTACCTGACCTGGAACGCTCGCTTCTGCAGTTGTTATCCGTGATCTATGCGCCGACGGCAGCAACGCCCTTGGCGATTTGCGCACGAAAGGTTGGCATCCGCAATCCAGCGGGTGATGAAAGCTTTAATCTACATACCTTAAAGCCAGTGCTTCAGGGCTTGATCGATACCGGCTGGATTACCAGTGGCATTAATCGCTTTGCTTGTACTTTAGAGTCTCGTGAAAAGATTACATTGGACGCCGTGCATCAGGGTGTATTTGAAGAGTATTCTGCCAGTATTCTGGAAGCTTTCGAGCCACGTAAAGTCGATGGCGTAATCGTCTGGCAAGACTTGGAACACGGCATCTCTCATGCCCGTATTCACTTATATCGCGGTGATCGCGAGCAGCTGCGACTGACGCTACAAAGCCTTTACAAGCAGTTTGCAAATACCGAAACACCAATTGACGCGAAGTCATTTTACGAGCCCATTTTTGGTAATCCGCCAGATCCGGAAGTACTCTCCACACTGAAGCCTGAAATCCTGGCTGACTCGTTTAAAGACCTTGCGCAAAGCGGCATGCAAAAGCTTCAGGATTTACAGCCGCTGTGGGAGCTGGTTCAACATAACCAAACCACCGAAGACAGCTCAATGATCGAAACGCAGACGCTTTATCGTTTGCTGACCGGTCAATTAGAAGCTGCAAATGAAGAACTGGTTACAGGTAGCGTTTCCGCGACGCCAGCAGGTCATTTAGCCAGAGCCGTCCAACAATTAGTTCAGCACGGTTCAGAGCCTAGCATTGCCGTTATTGAAGAATTAAAAGACAGCTTTAATCCGTTAGACGCACTGTGTCTGGATGGCGAGCTGACTACCCTGCCGATACTGGCATACATCAGCAGTAGCAATGCAACCCATCAGCAGTTAGCGCGCGAGTCTCTTGGCCGCCAGCTCACTAGCTCAAATAATATCCTGTTACAGCAATATTTAGACTCCCTAAGCACTGGCGTGTTTAGCGTTCAAGCACCAGACCCGGAAGTCGAGCAAGGCCAGTTAAGTTTATTAATTTTATGCTTAGCAAACCACTGGCTTGGCCATGCGCTGGATGAAGCCATCGTTGCTGACTTACAAGAACGCCATGCCCGCGCCTCAGAAGCCAACTACCACTGGCTGGCTGCGGAGTACGCACAAGCATTATCGCTATTTGGCCCACCAAGTGTGCGTGAAGACTATGCGGCACTAGCAAATGCCATGCACCAAAAGCTGGGCACCATCACGCTGTTTAATCTCGTTAAGCCAAAAGCTAAGTGGGAGCGCGCGCTAGATGCCCTGAACATGCTGGCAGATACCCAAATCCAAACTATTCATCAGAGTGAAGAGCGCCTGATCTGGCTGCTGGAAGTGGATTCGCATGACAACTACAGCTTGTCGCCCAAGCTGCAAAAGCGCAAAGCGAGCGGTGGCTGGTCTAAAGGTCGCAACCTATCATTGCAGCGCCTCAAGCTGGAATACACGGAACTGCCACAGCTCAGCGCCAAAGACGTTGAGCTATGCAATCTGATTCAGTACCGCCCAGACTTTGATAATCAATTAAGCAATGCCAGTGCTGCGCCCTGCTTTATTGATATGAATACCGCCTGGCCCATTATGGTTGAGCACCCTGCTTTGTATTGGGACCAATCCCGCCATACGCCGCTTGAAGTCATTCAAAATGAATTTGAGCTACTGGTGAATGAGGAAGGCGATAAGCTGCGCATTAGTTTTTATCCGCCAGTGATTGCCAGTAAGGCACATGATCAATTTGTGATCCAGAAAGAAACCCCTACTCGCTTATGTATCTATCGTAAGAACGAGCAGGTGATGCGCTTGCACGATATTTTGGCACAGGGTCTATTGATCCCTCGTGAAGCCGAAGCACAATTGCGCGATACGCTGAGCTCGCTAGCACCGATGATCAATATCCAGTCTGATCTGGAAGGTGTGGTGGATGCGGAGCCAATGGACGCGGATAGCCGTATTCATGCCAACTTACTGCCCTATGATGAAGGCTTGCGAGCGACCTTACGCGTTAAGCCATTTGGTCAATTCGGGCCGTTTTACCCACCGGGGCAAGGTCGCCGTAAATTGGTTACTGAGCACTACGGGGTGAAATACAGCACGCAACGCGATCTGGAGCTGGAGAAGCAGCACCAGCACCGCATTCTTGAACAGAGTGTGCTGTTAGATCAGGATGAGGACGATTATGATGATGAATACGTCATTGATAACCCTCAGGACTGCTTAGAGCTACTGGAACAGCTAAGAATGCTCGGCGACGATGTGATTATCTCGTGGCCAGAAGGTGAAGCACTGCGCATTGAGTCACGCGTTGATAGCAGCAGCATGCGCTTGAATATCAATAAGTCGGATGACTGGTTTCAGTTGGATGGCAGCTTAGTGATTAATGATGATCTGGTGCTGACACTACGTCAGATTCTGGATTTATCCAAAAGCAGCAATGGTCGCTTTATTGAGTTGGGTGATGGCGAGTATGTCGCCCTGACCCGCCAGTTACAGAAAAAGCTGAACGCGCTACACAGCCTATCAGAAGTTCATGACGGCCAAATTCGCATTAGTAGCTTAGCTGCACTGGCACTGGATGAACTCACACAAGACATTGGTGAGCGGATTGTGGATGATGCTTGGATTGCGCACTTGCGCCGCCTTGAGTCGTTACAAGACTTCACCCCAGCCGTACCAGCAACCCTAAACACCAGCTTGCGTGACTATCAGGAACAAGGTTTCCAGTGGTTGTGTCGCTTGGCTGAATGGGGCGTTGGTGCTTGTCTGGCCGATGACATGGGTCTGGGTAAAACTATTCAGACACTGGCATTGATTCTATATCGCTCAGAGCAAGGCCCGACCTTAGTGGTTGCGCCGACTTCGGTGTGTAATAACTGGATGAGTGAAACAGAGAAATTTGCTCCGACGCTGAAACCATTATTTTATCGCGGTAAAGAGCGCACAGACATCCTAGATAACGCTGGCCCGCATGACTTAGTCATCTGTAGCTATGGCTTATTGCAGCAAGATGCCGAGCGCTTTATTGAAATCCAGTGGACCACCATCGTACTAGATGAAGCGCAGGCCATTAAAAACGTGGGCGCAAAACGTACCCGCACCGCACATCAGCTGAAGGCAGACTTCCGCTTAGTCACAACCGGTACGCCGATTGAGAACCATTTGGGCGAGCTGTGGAGCTTATTCCGCTTCCTGAACCCTGGTCTGCTGCATAACCAAGATCGCTTTGTAAAACGCTTTATGACGCCGATTGAGCGCGATAAAAACGAAGGTGTTCGTCATGCGCTTAAGGCCATTATTCAGCCGTTTATGTTACGCCGCACCAAGTCTCAAGTATTGAATGAGCTACCATCACGCACCGAAATCACGCTGGAAGTACCACTCAGCGAAGGCGAACGTGCGCTGTATGAAGCAGTACGTATGCAGGCAATTGAAGGACTAGAACCCGGCCAGAAGAGCGAAGGCAGCGGTGATCATCTTAAAGTGCTGGCGGCGATTACCCGCTTGCGGATGGCAAGTTGCAACCCTCGCTTGGTGATGCCAGAAACGACTTTACCAAGCAGTAAGCTGGAACAATTCTCTGAGCTACTGGATGAGCTTCTGGAAAACCAACACAAGGCATTGGTATTCAGTCAGTTCGTAAAACACCTGACTTTGATTCGCGAGCATTTGGATCAAAAAGGAATTTCATATCAGTACCTAGATGGCAGCACGAGCATGGCTCAGCGTAAGCAGCGGGTCGATGCATTCCAAGCTGGCGAAGGTGATGTGTTCCTGATCAGCCTTAAGGCCGGTGGCTCAGGGCTTAACCTGACAGCTGCGGACTATGTGGTGCACATGGACCCTTGGTGGAATCCTGCGGTGGAAGATCAAGCCTCTGACCGTGCTCACCGAATTGGTCAAACTCGTCCGGTGACGATTTATCGCTTAGTGGCGGAAAACACCATTGAGCAAAAGATCATTAAGCTGCATCAGCAGAAACGTGATCTTGCGGATAGCTTGCTGGAAGGCAGTGATATGAGTGGCAGTCTGAATGCCAAGGATATGCTGGATCTGATACGGGAGATTTAATCCCGTATCACGACATCATTTGAGACAGGATAAGTGGGCCGGCCAAATGCCGTGCCTGCTTAGTGAGGACTCCAAGACTAACTGGCCAATCGTCTTCTGTAGCTCCGGGTGAACAATAGATGCCGCTATTTCCGCTAATGGGAATAATACGAAGGGATACTTCAGTACTTCGGCACGTGGCACATCCCAATCCGGCTTTAAAATCTCATCGCCAAATAACAGAATATCCACATCCAGCGTACGCGAGGCAAACTTTATCCCATCGCGGGTACGCTTCTGCCGCTCTTCCAATTGCTTCAGGTACGAGCGCAACTCCAGATAACTCAGTGTAGTACTGAAGCCAGCTGAGAGGTTGATAAAATCATCCCCCTCAAAGCCTTCGGACTTCGACTCATAAGGCGTCGAAAATACAATATCCGGAAAGTCCTCACGCAACTGTAAGACACAGGCACTAATATTATGGTCGCGATCAATATTGCTGCCGATATCTACAAATACCTGAGTCATGAAACGATATCCTTTGCATAGCGCTCGATAATAACGCCCACTTCACGGGACCCATTAACCGCGACGGGCTTACCGAGACTGACTTTCACCCACGGTAATTTCATCTCAGTTAACAGCAAAGCCGCAATGCGCTCAGCCAGTGTTTCCACCAGCTGAAACTCGCTTTCTCTGGCAAAGGCCGCAACCAACTTAGCGCACTCTTTATAGTTGAGTGTGTAAGCAATGTCATCGGTATTAGCAGCTGGGCGATTGTCCCAACCCATCTCCAAATCGATGGTGATTTGCTGGCGAATTTTGCGCTCCCAGTCATAAATACCAATGCAGGCATCAACCCGTAATTCACGAATATAAACAATATCCATCACAATTTCCTAGTTAAGCCTGCACTTCCAGACGTGATACGTTTTGGTAGCCTTTAGGTAATAACTTACCGCGACGACCTCGCTCACCAAGATACTCTTTTAGCTCATCCCGCTGAATCACTTTGTGCTGCTTGCCAGCATGTACCACTAGCTTAGCATCCGCCGAGACAACAACCATATCCTGTACAAATTCTTCACCAGCTTTGAGCTTAGCCGATGGGATATTGATAATCTTATTACCCTTACCACGCGACAGCTGAGGAATCTCAGACATGCTCACTGCCAGCAAATAGCCAGCCGAAGTCACTACCACCAAGTAATCCTTATCTGGCGCATCCAACCTGGCAGGCGCTAGTAATTTTGCACCTTTAGTTAGACTGACAACTGCTTTACCACTTTTAGTACGACTAATCAGGTCTTCGAATTTACAGATAAAGCCATAACCAAAGTTACTAGCCATCAATAAATACTGCGACTCAGCGCCCATAATCACCTGCTCAAAGCTGGCATTAGCTGGTGCACTGAAGTAACCACTTAAGGGGTCACCCTGTCCACGTGCCGATGGCAGCGTATGTGCTGATAAAGTATAACCGCGGCCGGTACTATCCATTAGCACCGCTTGCTGATTAGATCGGCCATGCGCGGAGGTCAGGAAACTATCGCCGGTTTTATAACTTAAGGCTTCAGGGTCAATATCATGGCCTTTTGCCGCACGAATCCAGCCCATTTTTGATAACACAACAGTGACTGGCTCGCTAGGCAATAGCGCGGTTTGATCCAATTGCTGAGCGGCTGAGCGCTCTTTTAACGGCGAACGACGATCATCGCCATACAGCTCTGCATCCTGCTTTAACTCATCACGAATCAAGTTGGATAACAGCTCTGGTGAATTCAGCAAGCTTTCCAGATAATCACGCTCATCTTCCAACTCACTCTGCTCAGCTTTTAGCGTGAACTCTTCCAGTTTAGCCAGATTACGCAAGCGCAAATTCAGAATGGCTTCGGCTTGGATATCACTAATACCGAAGCGTTCCATCATGACCGCTTTGGGCTCATCTTCATTTCGTATGATTTCAATCACGTCATCGATATTCAGATAAGCAATTAATAAACCTTCCAAAATGTGCAAGCGGTCCATGACCTTTTCTAATCGCCACTCAAGGCGACGGGTCACGGTTTGACGACGGAACTCTAACCATTCCACCAGCACTTCGCGCAGGTTTTTAACTCGTGGCCGACCATCAATACCAATCATATTCATATTGACGCGGTAGCTACGCTCAAGATCAGTACTAGCAAATAAATGCAGCATTAGCTGATCTAAGTCGACTCGATTGGAGCGTGGCGTAATCAGTAAGCGAGTTGGGCTTTCATGATCGGATTCATCACGAAGGTCAGCCACCATTGGCAACTTTTTGGAACGCATTTGCTGTGCGATTTGCTCCAAGACTTTGCTACCGGAGGTTTGGTATGGCAGGTCGGTAATGACAATATCAGAGCCTTCTCTGTTCCAGCGCGCGCGCATCCGCAGACTGCCATGGCCCTTTTCGTAAAGTGCAATCAGGTCTTGTCTTGGGGTAATCACTTCAGCGGCTGTTGGAAAATCTGGCCCCTGAATGTGTTCGCACAAATCGGTAACATCAGCATCCGGCTCATCCAGCAAATGCAAACAAGCATTCACCACTTCCCGCAAATTGTGCGGTGGAATATCGGTGGCCATACCGACGGCAATACCCGAGCCGCCGTTTAACAATACATTAGGCAAGCGCGCAGGTAATAACGCAGGCTCCGTCAACGTGCCATCAAAGTTAGGTGTCCATTCTACCGTTCCCTGACCTAACTCTTGCAGCAGCACTTTGGCATAAGGCGTTAGGCGCGACTCGGTATAACGCATCGCGGCAAAGGATTTCGGGTCATCCGAAGAGCCCCAGTTACCTTGCCCATCGACCAGCGGATAGCGATAAGAAAATGGCTGAGCCATCAGAACCATCGCTTCGTAACAGGCGCTGTCGCCATGTGGATGGAATTTACCCAATACGTCACCGACGGTACGGGCAGATTTTTTATGCTTAGAGCTCGCCGATAAGCCAAGCTCAGACATCGCATACACAATACGTCGCTGCACTGGCTTTAAGCCATCGCCGATATGTGGCAAGGCGCGGTCTAAAATGACGTACATGGAATAGTCCAGATACGCTTTTTCGGTATATTCCTGAAGTGCTAAAGTTTCACTCATAGTCTGTCGGTCAATTCCGTTAAATTATTATTGTTGGCTTAGCCAAAGATCGGCATAACGCTGCAAATTTTCTTGGCCACTGGCCTGTAAATACTGACCTAGCGCGTCGCTTCGCGATGCAAGTTCAGCAGCTGACAACTGGCCTTGCTGGTGCTGCAAGCGTAGATAAATCAAATAGGTGTTTAATGCATCAACGGTACACGCCTCGGCAACTTTCTCATGCTGCCCAGCTTGGAACTGCTCCAACACTGTCGCCGCATCCAGCCCTAAATTACCGGGCAAACCCAACACCGTAGCCAAATCATCCAGAGAGACTTTTGCCGATGCTTGCTGACGGGATAACCGGCTTTGCAAACCAGTGACATTTGCCCATAAAGCTGGACAAGCAATGCCATGCTTGAGTAAGCGATAAGTTAGTACTGGCAATACAAATTCGGTATCGCGCCAAGTCACGACAGCTTTTGATTTTTCCAGCAATTTAGCCAAGGCCGTTAACAGGTCCGCTTCCGAGACACCAGAGGGCATTGAACCGCCAGCTTGCGAGCCCAATACCGAACCTGCACGAAGAACCGTTTCCTGATTCGCTTCAAGCACTGAAATCGCCACAATGCGATGTTGCTGTAAAGGCAGCAAGGCGGTGCCGGTCTGCTGATTCTGCAAATGCAGCATGGCTTTATACACACCACTTTCCGGCAAATCACCTAGATTATGAATCGCACGCCCTGCTTCCGCATCTGGAATGGTGGCGATATTAATAACAATGGTACTCATCCCGGAAAGACTCCTGTAGAGATGTAGCGATCTCCGCGATCACAAATAATGCAAACGATGGTGGCATTTTCAAGCTGCTGCGATAATTTAAGCGCCGCCGCTACTGAGCCACCGGAGGATACGCCACAGAAAATCCCTTCTTCTGTCGCTAATCGACGCATGGTGTCTTCAGCTTCAGGCTGACTAATATCAATGGTTTTATCAACGCGACTCGCTTCGAAGATTTCTGGCAAATAGGCGGCCGGCCAGCGGCGAATTCCCGGAATGGAATCACTATCAGTTGCAGGTTGCACGCCAACAATTTGCACGGCTGAATTTTGTTCTTTCAGAAAACGCGAAGTTCCCATAATGGTTCCGGTGGTTCCCATCGCGCTCACAAAGTGCGTGACTTCGCCATCAGTATCTCGCCAAATTTCAGGGCCCGTCGATTGATAGTGAGCTAAGGGATTGTCCTGATTGGTAAACTGATTCAGTACTAAGCCTTCGCCATTTTCCTGCATTTTCAATGCCAGATCACGTGCACCTTCAATTCCTTCGGCAGCGCTAACAGAAATAATCTCAGCGCCATAAGCCTTCATTGAGGCGCGACGCTCTTCGCTCATGCTTTCAGACATGATCAGCTTCATACGATAACCACGAATCGCAGCCACCATGGCCAATGCAATGCCGGTATTGCCACTGGTGGCTTCAATCAAACTATCACCCGGCTTGATCGCACCACGTGCCTCGGCTTGCTTGATCATGCTTAATGCCGCACGATCTTTCACCGAACCACCAGGGTTATTCCCCTCAAGCTTAGCCAGAATCGTGTTAGTGGTATTTCCCGGCAGTCGCTGCAAACGCACTAAAGGCGTATTGCCAACCAATGTTTCAAGGCTTTTATAATTCATTGTTATCCCTCCAAAACCACGTTCGCGACAGCATAATCCTGCTCATCGGACAGTGAAATAAATAGATTTTTTACGCCCAACTGCTCGGCTTTTTCCAAAGTCGTTCCGTGCAAACGTAAATGTGGCCGGCCATTTTCATCCAGATGGGTCTCAATTTCATTGAAATTCACCCCTTTGGCGATACCGGTTCCCAAGGCTTTGGACAAGGCCTCTTTGGCCGCATAGCGCTTGGCGAAATAAGCAAGTGGCTGACTGTGTTGTTGGTAAACTGCCATTTCATTGGCATGCAGAACGCGCGCAGCAAAACGCCCTTCATGGCGCTCTAAAACTCGCTTCACCCGTGATACCTGCACGATATCCACTCCGATTCCAACTATCATTCACCGCTCACCGGTTTTTATACAAGGTGCCGATTATCGCTTGTTTTTAAACGGATTGCCAAAGCCTGTCGCTTGAATTGGGACATTGTATTCAGGCAGAACGCCTTAGAAGTGAAATATCGCTGAGACTTATCGAAGTTGTAGCAATTTTCGGCTATTAAATGGCTTACCAACAATCCGCAACCAAAGCCGGTCTAAAAATCGTCGCAAGCTCTGCAGCTGTCCCAAACTCAAAACCTCATCAGTACGCAAAGCCACTAATAGCTCACCTTGAATAGGTACACCTGGCACTGCTTGGGAAGACTCAACAGAAGGCAATAAACCCGACCCTAAACTGTAGTGATAGCTGTGCCCGGCAACTACTTCGTGACCATGAACGTCGTCATGCCATAAATTGATAGGATGACCCAAGGCTTCTAGTAATGACAATTCAAACAGCATCACCGCCGACATTGGCGCTTCTACCTGAGTCAAGCCATGCACCGTGTGCTGATAATGCGTGAATAGCTGATCCAAATTACTATGCGGCTGAATCAACTTAAGAATCAGCTCATTTAAGTACAAGCCATACAATAAATTACTGCCGGGCACTCGATGCCGGAATCGCTCATCCGTCTGCGTCAAACGGCTCAATTCACTGCGGCCTTGCCAGTCCATTTGTAGCAACCTGAAGGCCTGCAAATGACCACGCTGTACTTTGCCACGCAGCTTGGCTGGCCGACTCATACATGCAAAACGGCCCGCATCCTGAGTAAAAACGTCAACAATGACGCTGGTATCAGAATACGGGCGCGTGCGTAACACATAGCCCAACGAGCTCTGCATCAGCGGTTAGACATTATGCCAAGCTCTTGCAATAAGTGTGGGTTGTTTTGCCAATCTTCTTCCAGCTTAACCCATTGCTTGATAACGACTTTCTTATCAAGGAACTCTTCGATGGAGTGACGCGAACCAGTACCAATACGCTTTAAGGTCTCGCCCTTTTTACCGATGATAATGCCCTTTTGGCTCTCACGAGCAACCCAAATAGTGGCATCAATTTCGACGAACTTTTCAGTCTCTTCAAAGCGCTCAATATTCACCGCTGTGAAATATGGCAATTCCTGATGCAGATTAACAACCAATTGCTCACGAATCAGTTCAGCACAAATAGAGCGCACTGATTGGTCAGTAATGCTGTCTTCATCATGAATCCATTCATCTTCTGGCATCACATCAACTAATGCCTTTGTCAGTTGATCAATATTGATTTTGCTGGTCGCAGAACCCGGAATGATTTCCTTAAAGGCGTACTTCGCTGCTACTTTTTCCAAATACGGGAATAAGCGCTCTTTTGGTGTCACGCGATCAACTTTATTGACCAGCAAGAAAACCGGCACATTCAAATGCTTAAGACGCTTTAATGCCAACTCATCTTCATCAGTCCACTTCAGTGCTTCAACTACCATCACTGCTGCGTCAATTGACTCCAGCGAAGCAACCGCTTCACTGTTCAGCGTCATGTTGAGCAAGTTTTTAGATTGCTGGTGAATACCGGGCGTATCAGTAAAGATCAGCTGGTAATAATCTTCCGTTAAAATACCGCGAATATTCGTTCGGGTAGTTTGAGGCTTATTGGCAATCGCCGATATTTTATAGCCTACCAACAGATTCAAAAGAGTGGATTTACCGACATTTGGACGACCGACAATCGCAACATAACCGCAGCGCTTATTCATTTAGATGTTACCTGTTTATAAGCCGATGCAGCGGATAGCTGCTCTGCTTTGCGACGACTAGTAGCGACGCCTTCTGTTTTAATCTTCAGACTTTCAATTTTGCATTCAGTCGTAAAAGTTTGACGATGCGCATCACCTGTAGTGGAAATCAGAGAGTACTCTGGCAGATCCAGTCCACGAGATTGCAAGAATTCCTGCAAACGACTCTTAGGGTCTTTTAGCTCATCTTCTTCAGGGAGATTCTTTAGACGGCTACGAAACATCTGAAGCACAAAGTCTTTTGATGCTTCAATTCCATGCTCAAGATACACGCTGGCAATCAGCGCTTCAAACGCATCTGCTAAAGTAGATTTGCGGCGGAAGCCACCGCTTTTGAGCTCGCCACTACCTAGCTTCAAGTGGTCACCCAGTTGCAGCTCAGCACCGATCTCGGACAGAACGTCCTCATTAACCAAAGAGGCGCGCAGACGACTAAGGTAGCCTTCAGACGCGCCCGGCATTTGTTGGTAGAGTGCCTCGCTGATGATCACACCCAATATGCTATCACCCAGAAACTCCATCCGCTCGTTATGCTTACTGCTCGCACTGCGATGTGTCATTGCGAGATTGAAGTGTGAGCTATCGAGAAACTCTTTACCCAGTAATGTTTTTAGTTTTGTTGCCAATCGACTATCAATTCCTTTTCAGTCACCGGCATGAAACATTGCCGGCCTTATTGTTGTTTACCCAATGGTACCTGATACTTGTAATCCATCAAGAAAGACAAATTACCCATCCATGACTTGCGCACTTCATATTGTACGACCAACTCACGCTGATTCGTTTTCTTTAATTTCACAATGGTAAACGGATTTTCCTCGCCCACCTTACCGCTCAAGCTATCCATACTATTCACATTTAAATAGCGATCAACCTTCGCCATAATCTCGCGCTTACTCGCCCGCTCAATGCCAGGCTCAGACGCGATACTATTCATTAGGCTGCGAACGGAGTTATATTCCAAGTAGTAAGGCCCCACTTTCAATCCCGCACTCACGATAACAATACCAATTGAAACCATGATCAACCAAGTGATGAGTGTGGCACCTTGTTGGGCCTTCGGAGACTTTTTCATTATTATTATTCCAATGAGTCGCTGTTAGTTTAAATACAATTCAGCACTCATTGTCTGGTTTTGCGAGCCGCGCTGTCAATCTGAGGTGACAGGCGGCCAGTCCCATTTTGCTTACTTTAGCGAGGTTCCAATTCGTGAGAAATTGAAGCCATCACCGCCCTTTTGCCAGTTCCAATGTAACCAAACAAAAGCAGCCTTACCAACTAAGTTTTCTTCAGGCATATAACCCCAGAAACGGCTATCCGCACTGTTATCGCGATTATCACCCATCATGAAGTAATGGCCTTCTGGTACAACCCACTCACCAGTGCGGCTTAAGCCAGGCTCTAAGATCACTTCATGCTTATGGTCACCATCGGCAGATGGCAAAGTCTCGCGTAAACGTGTGACTTCAATTTCACCAGAGCGAGCACTGTTGTACGTATAAGGCTCAAGCATTTCTTCGCCAACCAACTCACCATTTAGCATTAGCTTCTTATCAGAAGTCCACTCAATGCGATCGCCCGGTAAACCAATCAAACGCTTGATGTAGTTAATGGATGGATCTTCCGGATAACGGAAAACTACGACATCACCACGTTGAGGTGAGCCGGTTTCAATGATTTTTTTCTGGATAACTGGCAAACGAATACCGTAGGCATACTTCTGCACCAGAATGAAATCGCCAATCTGCAACGTTGGAATCATCGAGCCGGATGGAATCCGAAATGGTTCAACTACAAATGAACGCAACACGACCACCACTAGCAACACAGGGAAAAATGAGCGTGCATAGTCAATCAGCATTGGCTCATTGCCAACATCACTCTTACGCCCCATCACGAAGCGATAAACAAACAAAATAATTCCGCAGACTAGCGTGGCGAATACCAGCCAGAACTCAAGACCAAACGTGAACTTCATGTTACTTATCCCCTACCTTTAGCACTGCTAAGAATGCCTCCTGAGGAATCTCGACACGTCCGATTGATTTCATGCGTTTCTTACCTTTTTTCTGTTTATCCAACAGTTTACGCTTACGGGAAACGTCACCACCATAACACTTGGCGATAACATTCTTGCGTAACGCTTTTACGTTTGTACGAGCAATGATGTTGGTTCCGATAGACGCCTGAATCGCAACATCAAACATCTGACGAGGAATCAGCTCTTTCATTCGCTCAGCAAGGTCACGGCCTTTAGCGGCTGCAAACTCCTTGTGTACGATAATCGCCAATGCATCCACTCGCTCGCCATTGATCAGCACATCCACACGCACCAGATTAGCTGGCTGGAAGTGGCTTAGCTCATAGTCAAACGAGGCGTAACCACGACTCACTGACTTTAGCTGATCAAAGAAATCCAAAACAACTTCATTCATTGGTAGCTCATACGTCAAAGAGACTTGAGTACCCATGTATTGCATGTTCTTTTGTACACCACGACGGCCCACGCACAAGGTAATCACATTACCCAAGTAATCCTGTGGAACCAGAATATTGGCGACAATGATTGGCTCACGAATCTCAGCGATCTTGTTAACCGCTGGCAACTGCGATGGGTTGTGAATTTTAATCACTTCACCGTCAGTTTGCTCAACTTCATAAACCACAGTCGGTGCAGTGGTAATCAGGTCCAGATCGTATTCACGCTCCAAACGCTCTTGCACAATTTCCATGTGCAACATACCAAGGAAACCACAACGGAAACCAAAACCAAGCGCCTGAGACGTTTCAGGCTCGTAGTTCAACGAGGAGTCGTTTAGGTTTAGCTTGCTCAGTGCATCACGCAGATTTTCATAGTCATCTGAGCTCACCGGGAATATACCCGCGAATACTCGTGGTTGCACTTCCTGAAAACCTGCTAGTGGTGCAGCGGCAGGCCTAGCGGCATCCGTAAAGGTATCACCGACTTTAGCAGCGTCGATCTCTTTAATACCCGCGATAATAAAACCTACTTCACCGGCATTCAGCTGCGGCATATCGTGCATCTTAGGTGTGAAAATACCCACACGATCTACCTGAAAATCCAGATTAGTATGCATCGCACGGATTTTTTGCTTCTTACGAATTTGCCCATTCATGACTCGCACCAAGGACACAACACCAAGGTAATTATCGAACCATGAGTCAATGATCAAGGCCTGAAGCGGCTCATCCAAATCACCCTTTGGTGGTGGAATTTTCTCAACCAATTGCTCAAGCAAATCTTCAATACCGACACCCGTTTTTGCGCTGCAATGCACCGCTTCTGAGGCATCAATACCGATAATGTCTTCGATTTCCTGTGAAACACGATCAACGTCAGCCGCTGGCAAGTCGATCTTGTTCAGCACTGGCACCACTTCAAGGTCCAGATTGATTGCCGTGTAGCAGTTGGCCACACTCTGCGCTTCCACACCTTGAGAAGCGTCTACCACTAGTAGCGCGCCCTCACAGGCAGATAAAGAGCGCGAAACTTCATAGGAGAAATCCACATGGCCTGGTGTATCAATGAAGTTCAGGTGATAAGTCTCACCATTTCTGGCTTTATAATCCAGAGAAACACTTTGCGCTTTTATAGTAATGCCACGCTCACGCTCGATATCCATGGAGTCCAAAACCTGCGCCGCCATTTCCCGCTGCGTTAAACCGCCGCAGTACTGAATAAAGCGATCGGATAAGGTGGATTTACCATGATCGATGTGAGCAATGACCGAAAAATTTCGAATATTCTGATTAGCTTGGTGCATGAGTAAACGTCAGTCTAAGTTGTTCTTCATCAAAAAAATGATACATAATCACTTCGTCCTGATATTTCACTACGGGGATATCCACATTATAGCGACGTGTCAGTTCGGGATCTTTATCAATATCTACCCATTCAATCTGGTAGTTAAATTCTGCCTGATACTGGCTCAGGTGAACCGCCATCTCGTCACAGAGATGACAGCCTCGGCGATAATACACTATGAGCGCCCTATCGTATGCCACTATTTTTCTGATTCCACGTCAGGCTTGAATGCAAGGAAGCGCGCAGCACCATCACGAATCACCAAAATAGCCAAGGTGCGATCCCCTGTAATTTGTGCGACCATTTTCTTAAAGCCCTGCACATCCTCAACCTGCTGGCCGTCGAACTGAGTAATAATATCGCCTCGTTCTACTTCCGCTTTAATGGCTGCATCCCCCATTACACGCTGCACCAAAATACCGCCTTTATCTAGGCCAACAGAATCGCGAATTTCATCATCCAGATCTTCAACAGCAATGCCAAGAACGACATCAGACGTTCTCTCTACATCCTCAACCTCTTCAATATCTTCCTCGATTGCATCCTGTTTTTGAAGCTCGCCTAGCTTAAGGCTGACTAATACATTGGAGCCTGCACGGCGTACTAAAATATCGACCGTCTCATCAACGGAGGCCGAACCGACATGAAATGGCAGCGTCTGAGAGTTCACCACCGGCTTACCGGCAAACTCCAGAATGATATCACCCTGTTTCAATAGCCCGTCAGCAGGGCCTCCTGGCATGACCTCAGCAACTAGTGCACCTTTTGGATGATCTAAGCCAAAGGTCGTTGCCAACTCTCGGGTGACCTCCTGAATAAATACGCCCAACCAGCCTCGACGAACTTCTCCGTTGGTTTTGAGCTGCTCAATCACGTTCTCAGCCACATCCACGGGAATCGAAAATGACAAACCCATAAAGCCACCGGTACGGCTGTATATTTGTGAGTTTATTCCAACCACTTCACCTTTCAGATTAAACAAAGGACCGCCTGAGTTACCAGGGTTAATGGCCACGTCTGTTTGAATAAAAGGGATATAGCTTTCAGAAGGAAGGTTGCGTTCTTTTGCAGAGACAATACCAGCCGTTACGCTGTAATCAAAGCCGAATGGAGAGCCAATAGCTACGACCCACTCACCAACTTCTAACGCATCAGAATCGCCAAATGTGGTGCTAGGCAACGATTCGGCGCTGACTTTGAGCAGGGCCAAGTCGCTACGTTTGTCTGTACCAATGATTTTAGCGGAAAATTCACGGCGATCATTGAGCTTAACAACAATTTTATCCGCACCATCTACCACATGGTGATTAGTCACCACATAACCATCGGTGGAAATAATAAAACCAGAACCTAGGGAGTCAGAGTCACTATCATCATCCTGCCCGAAGTCGAAAAAACGCTGCAAGAATTCATCAAGCGCTTCATTTCCAGTGCCTTCTTCAGGGATTTCAATACCAGGTGGGAGCTTTGAGCGACTGGGGAGTTTGCGTTCGGTGCTGATATTCACAACCGCCGCGCTTTGTTGCTTTACCAAAGTAGTAAAGTTTGGCAATCCTTCTGCCGAGGCGGTCAGTGATAGCGTCCCGACCAGCCCGTATATAATTATCCCAATGAAATATGTCCGCATGCGCATGCAGTAGCACTCCCGAAGCTTACCCAGCAAATTGACGTCGCAATCTACCTGCCAAACAAGCCAGTCGCGAACGAAAGAGTGCTAATTATAACCTAAGCAGAGCGGATGCTTGACTAAATTCAATGACTTTTTCTTCAGCTTTGCGCTTACCGAGCATGACAGGCTCTAACCGACCACAGACAGCTAAATTAGCCGTTGTGCGATTCACCGCAAAAAAACCAAATGCCAGACCGGATAAACCCAGCAAAATACTGGCCGTTTCAGAGAAAAATACCTTACCCAACAATGCAAAAATAATAAGGCATAAAATTGGCAGCAAATAGACCAGCGCAGAGCTAATCAGCAGATTGACCGAGTGAATTCCGACAATCACATGCTCGCCGGGCTCAACCGCTTCCAAGTTAACAATCCGAATAGTGCGCTCTGATTTGCGCTTTAGAATCCCTTTTAAAAAGGATGTTGAGCAGGCCCCAGAGGACTCACATCCGCTGCAGCTACTATTTTCTAAGGGTGACACCCAGGCATATTGCCCGTTACTACTGACGACTATCGCTTCTTCTTCGATCATCATAACCACTCTCCCCCGATATGCGGTTTGATCGTGACTTAGTTTACGCCACGATAATGCAAGCCTGTAAATATACGCTGCATAGTTCCTTTTGGAACCTCCCCTACCAAAGTGATTCTGTGATTATTCTTTTGTGAGGTCAACACATTTAGAGCGCCAGAGCTAATCCCAGACATGTTTTCTGGTTGAGCGGTAGTGATTGGTGAAATAAAAACCGACACTGAGCTTAAACCGTCTGTCACCACAAAGTGCTCGGTATTATCCGTTTTTTGGCCAACTTGAGCCGATGCACGGACTTTACCGAACGTAAAACCTTTAGGCAGTTTTTCAATTGTCCAATCACCGGAAGGCTGCAAACTACCTAGCAAGGTTTGCGGCGCAGCAGAAGCCACACTGGCATAAGCCTTTTGTAACTGATCCGGGTTTGGTTCTGAAATTTCAACCGATGTGAACGTAAACTGCTCAACCACATTGTGATTATTATCAATCAATGAATACGCCAACGGCAGCTTGGTTAAGCTATCAATGCAGTACTTTTGCAAGTAACGCATCTTATCTTTAGGTCTGGCGATCACAATTTGACACTTTCGGTCGGCGACTTTCTTAAATGCGCCCACATCCAGCGAATACACTTTATCCATCACTTCGATGGAATCTGGAACCTGTGACAAGCTAAACGGCTGAGTCTGGCGTGACACACTTTCTTGCGACTCATTCAGGCTGGAAATAACTTCATTTTCCACGCCATCGATATATTCATGCGAGATCCTCAACGTATTAAGATCAGCGCCTTTAATATGCACTAGCGTCCCGCTGTAATTTAATCGATGCAGAGCGTCAGTCATCTCAACCATTAAATCCATACCAACGTCTTTGGCACTTACCGGCGCCATTAACGTTGCCAACAAAACTATCGCGAAGCCACGAGGAGCCATCATCTGAAGTCCGTAGAGTAACTAACTGCCCGTACAGCAGGCATTAACGTATTGCTACTTGCATATTGAAAATGCTGCGCCACGTATTCATCAATCATGCCACGCATTGCCGCATCTGGGATGCTATACACAGGCTCAGCCGTCGGCGTAAATGAGGCACGCATGGTGGTCAATTGGGCCACCTCCTGCACTTTTGCAACGGGCATTTTCGGCTCAGCTTGTGCCAGTACAGGCGCGGCCGGCTCTGCAACCGACGCGATGCTTTGAGCAGGCTCAACCGTCATAAAATAATTTTGCAAACTAATCGCGGCTACAGCTACAACAGACGCCGCGACGGCATACCCTGCAACTTTTGTAGGCCATAATTGTTTTTTCTTTACTGGTAATGGAATCACGTTTGGCGTTGATTCCGGCACTTCTGCCACTGGAATCGCTTCATCTTTCAGCGCTTCTTGTATCCCGGCCAAAAATGACGGCCCGACACGAGCAGTTTGCTGCTGATTACGCATGGCTTCGCCAATGAGTGCATAGTTCGCCAACTTAGTTTGCATCTCAGTATCGGAATCTAAGGCATCACATAGCCGGTGCTGCTCAAAAGACCCTGCTTCGCCATCCAGAAGCGCTGACAAGTATTCTTGTTTTGTTGTTTGACTCATAATATCAACCCGTTTCGCCCAATTTCACTGTCGCCTAATCCATTAATGGCTTCAGTTCTTTTTCAATCGCTTCACGTGCCCGGAAAATCCGTGACCTCACTGTCCCGATCGGACACTCCATTGCCTCCGCAATTTCTTCGTAGCTCATTGCCTCTAACTCACGTAGCGTAATCGCAACTCGCAAGTCTTCCGGCAATGCGTTGATGGCATCCATCACTGTGACATGAATCTCATCTTTCAGTAATTCATGCTCGGGGGTTGCATTATCCCGCAAGCTATCCGCACTCAGGTATTGCTCAGCTTCCTGTGCATCAATATCACTGTCCGGCATACGCCGGTTTTTGGAGACCAGATGGTTCTTCGCCGTATTTATCGCAATACGGTATAACCATGTATAGAAAGCACTCTCTCCGCGAAAGTTCCCCAGCCCTCGGTACGCTTTGATAAAGGCTTCTTGTGCGACGTCCATCGATGTATGAGGGTCGTGCACATAGCGATTCACCAAATTGATGACCTTCTGCTGGTATTTAAGAACCAGTACGTCAAACGCAGACATATCACCTGCCTGTACACGTTTGACCAATTCTAAATCGGTTTGGTTCCCGCCCATCTGGGCCACACTCCTTGATATAATTAACTACCTAAGCTTTTGGCCGGATAGTAGCATTATTGTCTCGCAAAGTGTAAACCATAGTATCTACACCCACTTAAGACCCGAACAAATCAGATAGTTCCGTTTATTTTATCTAAGCCGATAAACAGCTATTGCCGACACCTTATGAGATCGACATTCGGGCGGATTAACATACTACAATCCGATCGACAAATGAACTCCCGAAACCGCATCCTGACCAGACCACCGTAACCATTAGGCTGACTGATACTGCTTTTACTTAAACTTTAAGTTTCCCTATAATGACCAATCGACCTTTCGGACAGGCACAAACCCTATGCAACATGACGTATTGATTATCGGTAGTGGCGCTGCAGGACTCAGTCTGGCACTGAGTCTCCCTTCACACATTAGTGTCGCTGTACTTAGTAAGGACGTGCTATCAGAAGGCAGCACATTCTATGCGCAAGGTGGCATCTCTGCCGTGCTGGACCAGTCTGACAGCATTGAATCACATGTTTCTGATACCTTAATTGCAGGCGCTGGCTTGTGCGATGTTGATGCCGTGCGGCACGTCGTGAGCAATGGCAGCAACGCTATTCAATGGCTACTGGATAAGGGTGTGCCATTTACCCGTCAACATGAAGGCCCGGATGCGCCAACTATTGGCAACTTACACCTAACACGGGAAGGTGGTCACTCCAGCCGTCGAGTTGCGCATGCTGATGATGCCAGTGGAAAAGCCATTGAAACCACCCTGCTCGACCGAGTCAGAAGCTGTGACAATATTTCGCTTTTTGAGCATCACATCGCCATCGATGTAGTGACCACCAGACGACTCGGGCGTACCCGTGAAAATCGCTGCCTCGGCGCGTATGTGTTAGACAGAGAAAGCGGCGACATCAAAACATTTGAGGCTCGCTTTACAGTTTTAGCTACTGGTGGTGCCAGCAAAGTTTATTTGTATACCAGTAACCCAGATGGCGCGAGCGGTGATGGTATTGCCATGGGTTGGCGTGCAGGCTGCCGTGTCGCCAATATGGAATTTATGCAGTTCCACCCGACCTGCCTGTACCACCCCCACGCAAAATCCAACCTGATCACTGAAGCGGTACGCGGCGAAGGCGGAAGACTACTACTGCCAGATGGCACCCGCTTTATGCAAAATTTCGACCCACGCGGTGAATTAGCACCACGTGACATCGTCGCGCGCACTATCGACCATGAAATGAAGCGGCTCGGTATTGATTCTGTCTTTCTGGATATCAGCCACAAGCCCAAAGACTTCATTCTAAAGCACTTCCCGAATGTGTTCGCAACCTGTGAAAACTTTGGTTACGACATGAGCAAAGAACCTGTTCCAGTGGTTCCGGCGGCGCATTACACCTGCGGCGGCCTAATGGTCGACCAAGATGGTCATACCGATATCCATAGCTTGTACGCAATTGGCGAAACCAGCTACACCGGCTTACACGGCGCAAATCGACTGGCCAGCAATTCATTGCTAGAGTGCATTGTTTACGGAAAATCCTGCGCGGAAGACATTGTTCGTAACTACGATACTCACCACCCAAGAGTCAAAATTCCGGAGTGGGATGAAAGTCGGGTCATTGACTCTGATGAGCGCGTTGTCATCAATCATAACTGGCATGAAGTACGTCGCTTTATGTGGGACTATGTCGGCATCGTAAGAACCTCCAAGCGACTAGCTCGTGCCCGCAACCGAATTGAGTTACTACTGAAAGAAATTGATGAGTACTACACCAACTTCAAAGTAACCGGCGACCTGATCGAACTGAGAAACTTGGCCGAAGTTGCCAGACTCATCATTCGCTCAGCACAAAGTCGCAGTGAAAGCCGCGGCCTGCACTACACCCTGGACTTCCCCGAGAGCAATCCGGAAATGGAGCAAGTAAGCACCATACTTGACCCAATTCGTCGCTCCCCCTAGACCAAAATCAGGGACCTTTACTTTGTCAGACTTGCTGAAATCAGCGTATACTACGCGCCTTCTATTTTCTGTTTAGCCCAATCACGGAATTCCGTATGAATTTTTCAAGCCTTACCGCCCTCTCTCCAGTTGACGGACGCTACGCGCGCCAGACACAAGGACTTCGCCCTTTTTTCAGTGAATATGGCCTGATTCGTCATCGCGTACTGGTTGAGGTTCGCTGGCTCCAAGCACTGGCGAAGCACCCTCAAATCGAAGAAGTACCTGCATTTCCTGATACTGCCAATGCATTATTAGACTCGCTGATTAACGATTTTTCTGAAGCGGATGCTGAGCGCGTAAAAGAGATTGAGCGTACTACCAATCACGACGTAAAGGCGGTTGAGTACTTTCTAAAAGAAAAAGTAGAGAGCAATGCCGAAATTCTGAAAGTAAGCGAATTCATTCACTTTGCTTGCACCTCTGAAGACATTAACAACCTGGCTTACGGATTAATGCTAAAAGGTGGTCGAGATGAAGTACTGATTCCTCAGCTACAGCAAATCAATACCGCGATTACTGAACTAGCTCACCAATATGCCGATGATGCATTACTGAGCCGTACCCACGGCCAACCCGCCTCACCAACCACTGTTGGTAAAGAAATGGCTAACGTGGCACAACGCCTGAATCGCCAACTAAGCCAAATTCAAGCTGTCGAAGTGCTGGGTAAAATCAATGGTGCTGTTGGTAACTATAACGCGCACTACGCAAGCTACCCCGAGATTGACTGGCCGCTATTTGCGAAAGAGTTCGTAGAGTCTTTAGGCTTACAGTGGAACCCTTATACCACTCAAATCGAACCACATGACTACATCGCTGAGATGTTTGATGCTTGCAGTCGCTATAACATCATCATGATCGATTTCTGCCGTGATATCTGGAGCTACATCTCACTCGGTCACTTTAAGCAGAAAGTCATTGCTGGCGAAGTAGGCTCATCAACCATGCCGCACAAAGTTAACCCAATTGACTTTGAAAATGCGGAAGGTAACTTAGGTATTGCTAACGCGCTAATGACGCATTTAGCACAAAAGCTACCCGCCTCAAGATTGCAGCGCGACCTGACAGACTCAACCGTATTACGCTCACTGGGCTTAGGTCTTGGTCATGGCATGATTGCATATCAGTCTGCACTAAAAGGTATCGGCAAGCTTGAGCTAAACGAAGCGAGCATTGCAAATGAGCTGGATAGCAACTGGGAAGTACTTGGTGAAGCTGTGCAGACTGTAATGCGCCGCCATGGCATTGAAAAGCCGTATGAAAAACTGAAAGCCTTAACTCGTGGTCGCCGTATCACCGCAGAAGACATGGCTGAGTTTATTAATACTCTGGAGCTACCGGAAGAAGTTCGCCAGCAACTACGCGAGCTAACACCTGCCAGCTACATCGGTAACGCAGCCGCTCAAGCTAAAGCGATTTAAGGACGACTATGTCACAGGGTGTATTCGGCGATCTCAGCACTGAAGATTTTCTAAGTCAGTATTGGCAGCAAAAGCCATTATTGGTGCGCTCAGCATTTGAAGTGCCTGAACTTAGCTTTGATGCAGGAGAACTAGCGGGACTGGCTTGCGATACCGAAGCCCCATCCCGTATCGTGCTTGAGCACGGCGAACAACCCTGGCAACTTAAGCAAGGACCTTTTGAGGAGGCAGACTTCACCAGCCTGCCACAAACTCACTGGACCTTGCTGATTAATGACATTGAGAATTACTTTCCGGAACTTCGGGACTTCATAACGCCATTCCGGTTTATTCCGGACTGGCGCATTGATGACCTAATGATTAGTTACGCAGCCGATCAAGGCTCGGTTGGCCCTCATGTTGATCAATACGATGTGTTTTTGATTCAACTGGAAGGTAAACGGGTTTGGTCTATTGATGACCGTCCGGACTATGATACAACCCCGATTTCGGGGCCAGCCCTTAAAATTCTACAGAATTTCTCTGATAACCACAGCTGGACACTTGAGCCCGGCGACATGCTTTACCTGCCACCGAACGTGCCACACCATGGCGTCGCAGATGGCGAGTGCATGACCTTATCGGTTGGCTTTAGAGCCCCCTCACGCAATGACTTAGTGCAAGCTTGGCTAGATCAGTTGTCCGCAGCGCCCTCATTTAATAAGCGCTTCAGCGACCCTATGCGTGCAATGCAAAGTAATCCGGGTGAAATTAGCGCGACTGACACACAAGCATTACGCCAGCTCATATTGGAAGGAATTGTAGAAGAATCTGCCTCACTGGATAGCTGGCTGGGGAAATATTTAACCGAGAGCAAGCTGCCGGACCCTGCGTTAACCGAAGACTTACCAGAGCACCCTGACGATTATGATGCAACCTGCGATTATGAACGCTACCCGGGCTTGCGCATCGCTTACACTCTAAAACAGGATGCAATTCTACTGTTCGTCGGAGGAAATAAGCTTTTACTCGACTTAAACTTGCTTTCACTTGTACAATATTTATGTAAAGAGCACTACTACAGTGCTAATGAACTCGCCGCAGCGTGTACCGATCCGGAAGCCTGCGAGCTAGTTAATACACTAATAAAAAATAATAACATCGTATTAACGGAACCAGAATCATGCATATCTCAGCAGGAATTCGATCAGCACTCGTAGCACTTACGCTTTTATCAGGCCCGGCATCCGCTAACAATTACATGGCACAGCTGCTAACCGATGCGGCTAGCGAGCGGACTCAGCACTCTGTCACCTATGATGGTCGCTATCAGAAGATCGGCTTCCCGTGGGGCGATGTATCAAATGATATTGGCGTTTGTACTGATGTCGTTGTTCGCGCCTATCGACGCCTTGGCATTGACCTACAACAGCTTGTAAACCACGACATGTCACTTAACTTTTACGCTTATCCAAGCTTCAGTAACTGGCGACTCGTTAAGCCTGACCCAAATATCGATCATCGCAGAGTCCCTAACCTGCAGGTATTTTTTGCCCGAGCCGGACAAAGCCTTCCGATTAGTTACAACCCAAGATCCTACTCACCTGGCGACATAGTGACTTGGGATATTAGGCCAAACCTTCCACACATTGGCATTGTTTCCGACAAAGTTGCATCAGACGGCATTACACCACTGATCGTACACAATATCGGAAAAGGCCCCGTTCACGAGAATATCCTCTTCAAAATGAATATAACTGGCCACTTTAAATACTTCCCGGAAATAATCTGATAAAAAAACCTGCATGGGCGCCTACTTCTTAGGCAATTCATTCAGCTTATATTCAGAATTAAAACTCCATAATTGCCTCATCATAAACGGGTGGCATATTGCTTTGCGCGTGCCCGTAAATATCAAGGACAGTTAATCAAAAATTATTGATAAGCATCCTTTAGAATTCGGCTTTTTAGGTAATGGGCTTTACCTAAACACCGACAAAATACGCCGATCGGATGTTGATTGATCGCTCAGCCGTGACCGAGGAGACTTGGCCGCGCCCTTAGCATATTCGGCATTTGTATTAATTCCATACAAACCACCGTTAGCGACTGGTTTGCGGCAATGCATTTTTTGGGGAGATACGATGCCAGGCAAAGAACACGCTACACTCAAGACATGTCTGCTGACACTGTTGACGACATTAACACTACTTTTTGCGAGCGGCGCATCGGCGCGCGAGATTCACTATAAAGTCGATAGAGCTGGCTCAGACAGACCAGTGAGCCCGCTTCAGGTGATGGACTACATCAACAAGCGCCACCAGGGTGATGCGATCGGCTTTAAGAAAACACCTCAAGAAGGTTACCCGGATTGCTACGTTGTACGCTTCATGACCATTGCCAGCGAATTACACATCATTAGAGTAAACTGTAAAAAGTAATCACTTTTTACCTAAATCCTTATAAAGTTGCCCATTGAAAATACTTTTTACACATATAACTCTGGCAATCCGTCGATATTGATTTTATATTAAACCTTCTTGTGGGACGGCGCGACTAGACACTAATAATCAAACAACTCAGGGGTGGCAATGAGAGCACTAATAGTCGAAGATAATACCGAAATACGGGAAGATCTTACGCGAATTTTGAAAAAAGCAGGCTTTGTAGTAGATGCAGCAGCAGATGGCTCACAAGGCTTGTATTATGCCCTTGAGTACCCGATAGACATCGCCATTATTGACTTAGGCTTGCCGGAAGTCAGTGGTATGGATATAATCAAAAATATACGCACCAAGAACTTGGACTACCCCGTGTTAATTCTTACCGCCCGCAACCGCTGGCAGGATAGAGTTGAAGGCCTGGAAGCTGGCGCAGATGACTACCTTGATAAACCCTGCCACCATGAAGAACTACTCGCGAGACTGCGCGCATTACTTCGCCGCACAGGACGCTGGGCACAAACAGAGTTCGCTTGCGGTCCGATTCGCCTAAACACTTCAGAGCAGCGCGTTTATTTACATGATGAAGAAGTATCTCTCACCGCTTATGAGTACAAAGTCCTTCAGCACTTGATGCTACACGCTGGCGAGGTTATCTCTAAAACAGACCTAACCGAAAGCATGTATGATGATGACTCCGACCGCGATAGCAATGTTATCGAAGTATTTATCCGTCGCTTACGGATGAAGCTTGATAAAGACAATAACTTGGGGCCGATTGAAACCTTACGTGGCCGCGGCTACCGCTTCACGCTCCCAAGGAACAATCAATAAATGTAGGTAACTATGCATCCGGAAGGCAAGGCGTCAGCAGCAACAAAGACACACAATAGTTTACTTGGGCTGACGAACTCCCTCCGATGGCGGCAGTTGGTTAGCTCACTTGCAATCATTACTGCTGGCCTTGCAGGAATCGGCACCGCGTACTACCACTTTCAAAATCAGTCCCTGATTAATGAACAGATTGCCCTCTTTGAAAAAGATGGCGTGAGTTTGTTGCTATATGTTGAACCCCATCCGACACTTAACTTCCTACTAACTGCTGATAACGCAGTAGACGAGCTTAGGGCTTTCCTAAAGGAACGAAATTTTTCGGAAGTGGGCGACAACCCAGCCAGTGAGTACTATGCGTACATTCAAGATACCGGCCCAGAAGGCAGCATCGTTTGGTCCACTAAGTACGCTTTTGAGACAGCTCTAAATGGAGAGTCTCCCTACAAAACCCTGAAGCGTGGCTTTTTAACATTTGATATCAATGTAACGCCCAACAATCCATTTAGCGGCATTCTTAACCCCATTATCCCTCAAGGTCGGAATTTTAATAACAAAGAACGGGAAAAGCAGAATAGCGATGGTTTTTTGGTCTACGCAAAAGCTTTTAGCTATGCCGACAAAAACTACCAAATGGTACTGGCCAAATCCGCCAAAAAGATCAATGAAAGCAAGCAAACCCTTGCTCGCGACCTACCCAGAGTCGTCATACTTACCACCCTACTCGTGCTAATTGCCCAACTAGTTGGGAGCTACTTGGTGCTCTCCCCTATCCGCCGCATTGAGAATGAAATCAAGCTTATAGAAGCTGGGGAAAAAGACCTAATCGAACACACCTACCCTTACGAACTAACACCCGTCAAAAGCGCGATCAACACGCTTATTCATGCGGAGAAGGGCCAGAAAAAACGCTATCGTGATGCACTTGATAACCTCGCTCACGCGCTCAAAACACCGCTTGCTGCGCTGCAAGGCGCCTCCATGCGCTCAACAGATGGCAAGCAAGTGAATCAAGAGTATGTGGATGATCAAATTCAGCGCATGAATGATATCGTTGCTTACCACTTACGACGCGCCGTTGTCAGCGACCACAATGCTATCGTCAAACTTGAAAGCTTACGCCCAATCTTATTCCGCCTTCGTGAATCATTACGCAAAGTCTATTTTGATAAAAATTTCGAGATAGAGATCAATGTGGACGAATACGCACGCTGCCGGGTCGACTACGACGATCTAATGGAAGTATTCGGAAACCTTCTGAACAACGCTTGCCGCTTCTGCGAATCCAAAGTAACCGTTAGCGCGAATAAAGACGTTGATTTTCTGGTCGTCGATATTGATGACGACGGAATGGGCTTTCCTGACAGCAACCCCTCCACCCTACTCACCCGAGGCATGCGTGCCGACAGCAAAACAGAGGGCCAGGGAATTGGCTTAGCCGTCAGTGCGGAAATCGTGGAAAATGCTGGCGGCAAGATATCGCTAATGATGTCACCCTATGTTGGTGCACGCGTCAGATTACATCTTCCAGCATAAAACAAGCGAAAAGCGAAAAGCGAAAAGCGAAAAGCGAAAAGCGAAAATTATCCACTGAGACTGAAGTAAATGCAGAAATAAAACCCAGTCTTTGAGGCTTTTTAAGAATTATTTACTGTGGAGGTAACTTAGACTAACTAGAAAGATAAGAGCGAAGAGAAAATTTAAAATGGTGTCCCCACGGGGATTCGAACCCCGATTACCGCCGTGAAAGGGCGATGTCCTAACCGTTAGACGATGGGGACAATTTTAAATACTTCGTTACTGCAATGATATGGTGTCCCCACGGGGATTCGAACCCCGATTACCGCCGTGAAAGGGCGATGTCCTAACCGTTAGACGATGGGGACTAAATATCATTTAAAACACGTTGCCAATTTGGCGTCCCCACGGGGACTCGAACCCCGGTTACCGCCGTGAAAGGGCGATGTCCTAGGCCACTAGACGATGGGGACTCGGAACGTATTCAAATTGTTAACGTAGAAAACCACTGTACAACATGGTGTCCCCACGGGGATTCGAACCCCGATTACCGCCGTGAAAGGGCGATGTCCTAACCGTTAGACGATGGGGACATGGGTACAGCTATTACAACGACGAGTCGTCGAATCTGTCTCTACTATCAGGCGAATTCATTAATGATGTTGTAAGGCCAGCAAAACCAACCATAAACCCTATCGGGACAATCATCAAAAAAAACTTTGCCCATTCGCTACTACCGAAAAACATTAAACCAAAACCAGCAACGAGGCCTATTAAGGTTATAATGAATCCGACAATCAACAAATATCGGCCTATCTTTAAAGCCATAATGCACCTTAAACAATAGCGTTGGTGGAGCTAAGCGGGATCGAACCGCTGACCTCTGCAATGCCATTGCAGCGCTCTCCCAGCTGAGCTATAGCCCCAACGCCGAAGAAGCGCGAATTTTGCGTTATCCTTGGAATTCTGTCAAGCCGATTTTTAAAAAAAATTATCTTTATTCATCTACATGAACAATTTCTGAACCCAAGCTGTATAAATTACAATAACTTAGCCAACTCAACCACTAATCCGAAAGCACAAGAAACCTAAATCAATGTTGCTATACTCAAGACTGAATAACAATAACCAAGGGGAAAGCGCTGGTTACGGGGACAAACACAACAAATTAGAGCGGGGCTTCAATCAACCTATCTCTAAAACCCTTAAAGCTGTGTTTCGTTTATAACTAGTCTGCATCGCCCCAAAATCGTCTGGTAATAAAAATGAGAATAATAAAAAAGCCGCTAGGTACAGTGGGCATGCTTGGCTTAGCCTGCTTGCTGCTTCTACCATCCTCCCCCAGCGTAGCTGGCTATAATAACTCTCTCTCTCCACTTGGGATTAACACTAACGAAGTACTTGATGACGATGCCAGCGCACCATTCGTCGACGTGTTTCGCGACAGCACACCATTTGAAGAAGCACGCCCCTGGCTTACCAAGGGCAACATCGCTTACGATAAGAACGGCTGGCCGATTCGCCTAAATGGTGGACAGGTTGGTGCTCGCTTTATTAATAAGCTACCTGCCGGAACAATTCCAGATGGCAAATATACCGTTTTATATGACGGCAAAGGCACACTGCAGTACGGAAATGACGCCAAGCTAGTTTCAAAGACGCCTGGCCGCGAAGTAATCTCGATTATCGCTGGCAAGGATCGTGAAATCAGAGCGACCCTGCTAATTATGAAAACGGATGTTAAAGACCCTATCCGTAATATTCGCATCCTAATGCCGGGCGGAATCTGCAGTAACAACCCCTATAAGCGAGTGAATGATGCAAGAGCTTGTCGTGGCTCGGCATATTTAGCGTTTGAAAAACACTACAAGCGGGTGATTTTCAATCCTGACTACCTCAGCTACATGAAAGAATTCAAAGTCATTCGCTTCATGAACATGGCAGGCATTACCCGTAACCCGATTAAGGAATGGCACAAGCGCCCAATGCTGGATAAGTCTACCTGGGGTGGAAAGCCAACGGTTCGTGGTGCACCGCTTGAGATTATGATTGAGCTGGCTAACCAAAGTAATGCTGATCCATGGTTTTCATTACCGCATGCTGCTGATGATAACTACATGCGCCAGTTTGCACGCTATGTCCGCAAACACCTGAAGCCAAACCTGAAAGCGTACGTTGAATATACCAATGAAGCTTGGAACACCATCTTTGACCAAGCGCATTACATGAAAGACATGGGCATGAAATTGAAGCTTGATCCAGATCGCGATAAAGCAGGCTACAAGTATTACTCCATGCGCTCAGTACAAGTGTTCAATATGTTTGAGCAAGAGTTTGGCGGTACGCAACGTTTAGTCCGTGTTATGGGTGGCTGGACAGGCTACACCCGACTAACAGAAATGTTGCTTGGTTATCGTGATGCATATAAAAAGACTGATGCATTTGCAATTGGCCCTTATTTTTACGGTAGCAGCAAGGCCATGATGAAGGTCCGTTCAGTTAACGACATCTTCAAAATGATCTATGACAAGTCACTGCCGTTTTCAATTCCGGGCGTCAGCAAGTTGATTGGTAAGCACGCAAAGCTAGCTAAAGGCTTTGGTGTTGATCTAATCGCTTATGAAGGTGGCCAGCATTTGGTTGACTGGAAAAACCGAGACATCAAAAAAGCACCGACCAAATACTTCATCGCAGCTAATCGTGACTGGCGCATGGCTAAAGCCTATAAGGACTTCTTGGATGGCTGGAAAAAAGCAGGTGGACAACTGTTTGTGAGCTTCTCAGCTCCGCGTACTTACCAATGGTTTGGTAGCTGGGGAACTCGCGAGTATCTGACGCAATCTGACAATAAAGCACCTAAGCATCGCGCTCTGATGAGCTTTATCAAGAGCAACCGCTGCTGGTGGAGAAACTGCAGTAATGCACAGATCGCAAGACTTCCAAAGCCGGCAGTGAACCCTTCCGCAGGTGTGTTTGCCTTAGTGCCAAATAACCCTAACTTCAAACCTGCTACGAAAACAACGACGGTAGCAAAGGCTAAACCAGCAGCAAAACCAGCTCCACGTGCCCCGGTTAAAGCAAAGCCAGCACCGGTTACTAAAACTGCAGTGGCTACAAGCAGACCTGCACCAGCGGTCAGAGCACCGGCTCCAAGACAACAAGTTGCGAAAGCGGCACCTCCACCACGGGTTGTTGTTATTCCACCGGCACCTCCTGCTCGCCGGGCACCGGTACAGCAACAACGTCGCCAAGTCGCCGCAGCACCTGCTCGCGTTATTAACCGACATGATGGCGTGATTAGACAGCGTCGTGGTGGCAATGACTGGAACCGACAGCCAAGTAATCAGCTACGTAATATTGTTGGTGGGCAAATCAGCAGTGGCGCTGACCTTGCTGCAATCTGGCAGACTAGCTGGGACCGCGACTTCCTACACGTTCGGGTAGATACCACTGATGATCGCTTTGTCAGAGATTCTGCTGCGCCGTGGGGAGATGATTCCATTGAGTTGTTCGTAGACGCTGATGGCTCCAGAAACTCGCGCTTTGACGGTCGTAATGATTTCCACTTCATCTTCCGCTGGCGTGACCATAAGGTGAACCTGAGCCAGAGCTCACCTCGCCGTTCGGACTTGGGCATTCAGCAGTCAATGACTCGTCATGCTAATGGCTATACATTGGAAGCCTCAATCCCATGGAAAACGCTGGGTGTAATTCCACAGACTGGCTCCATTATCGGCTTGGAAGTTCAAGTGAACGATGATGACACTGGCGCAGATCGTGATGGCAAGCTGGCGTGGTTCTCTAAAAACGACAACGCTTGGAACAACCCACAAAACTTTGGTCGGATGCTCCTTTCCAACTAAACGCAACATTCAGTCTGCCGGTATTCTCGCCGGCAGACTGATCAGCGCTTGAAATCTCATACCCCGCCGTCAATAATGCCCTTCCCTACTCCCTAAGATACTGCCTGCTTTGAGACTACTGTTTAAACTCATCACTCTAATCGTGATCTTGTGCCTACTCGCTGCCGCTGGCTATGTGTTTTATAAACGGGTTTTAAAGCCTAATCCAATCCCACACGCACCTCCCACAGCTTCAGAGCGCGCCACACTCATTCTGCAAAAGCAACACAGCCGCTATTTCCTGGGCACCAACACCAATGAATTGCGTGAAGACAATGCCAGCATCCCATTTATTGATTTGTTTAAATCATCCATCCCGTTTCCGGATACACACCCTTGGCTAAGCTCGAAAGGTGTTGTTTATGATAAAGATGGCTGGCCAGTCGATCTAAAAGGCGGCGTTGCAGGGACTAAATTCTTAAATCGACTACCTGCCGGTACGGTTCCGGATGGCTTGTATACCGTGCTCTATGAGGGTACTGGTGAGCTGCAATATGGCAATGATGCTCGCTTAGTTTCCCGACAGCCCGGCAAAGACATCATTGAGATTAAAGCCGGAAAAGATCAGATTTTAAATGCATCACTGATCATAAAATCGATTAATGCCAGCAATCCACTACGTAATATCAAAGTGTTATTACCCGGCGGAATCTGTGAGGGAAGCCCTTATCGCAGAGTGGACTCCAATACAGCCTGCGGCAAACAGCGCTACTTGTCATTTGATCAGCATCACGCACAGCTGCTGTTTAACCCTGACTACCTAAACTTTATGAAGGACTTTCGGGTAATACGGTTTATGAATATGGCCGGCATGACTCGCAACCCTGTTGAGCAATGGTCCGCACGCAATACGCTGGATAAATCGACCTGGGCAGGCAAAGAAGGCACTCGCGGTGCACCGCTTGAGGTGATGGTCGCTCTCGCTAATCGCTTGCAGGCTGACGCTTGGTTTTCAATGCCACACCGAGCCAGTGATGATTATATTCGTGAGTTTTCAAGCTACGCAGCAAAGCACCTTAATCCTTCGCTGAAAGTCTATGTCGAATACAGTAATGAAGTTTGGAACAATATTTTCATCCATAAAAGATATGCAATAGAACAAGGCTTAAAACGAAAACTGGATACCGACCCTCAAACGGCAGGAATCAAGTTTTATGCTAAACGCAGCGTCGAGGTATTTAAATTATGGGAAAACGCGTTTGGCGGGACTCAGCGCTTACTCAGAACCCTATCAGGGTGGTCTGCGAATGAGCGACTAACCAGTCAACTACTATCCTATGAGCAAACCCACCGCTACACCGATGTATTTGCGATTGCGCCCTACTTCTACGCCTTGCCTAAAGAGCTTCGAAAAGCGAGCACTGTAGATGACATTTTTGAACTGGTATTGGATGAAGGCTCAAACTACGGATTAAGTGCTAGCATTGAGCAAATGCAAACGCAGGTCGAACTGGCGAATGAGTTTGGTGTGGAGTTAGTCGCTTATGAAGGTGGGCAGCACTTGGTCGACTGGGAAACCCGTACCGTTGAGGCACATCCAAACCCACTACTCTACGCGGCAAATCGTGATCCGCGAATGGGAGAGCTCTATGGCCGCTATCTAAGTGCTTGGAAAGCGAGCGGAGCTAAAGTGTTTGTGCATTTTAGCGCCCCACGCATCTATAGCTGGTATGGAAGCTGGGGAGCCAAGGAATACATCTCTCAGCCTCGTGAGCAAGCACCGAAATACGATGCATTGCTCAACTATTTAGAGGCTAATCGCTGAAGCGAGTATTTTGAATGAAGCTTAAGCTGTTGCTTTTAGGCTATCCGTTAATGCCTTGAGAACAGCCGCCGTTTCTGGCCTTTTGTGACGCCAAATCCAGAATGACTCTGCTGCTTGCTCAACCAACATCCCTAAGCCATTACTAATGGATGAGACCTGATTATCCGTACACCAGCGCTCAAAAATCGTTGGCTCAGCAGCATACATCATGTCATAAGCATGGCAACCTGACGCAACGATGGAAGCCGGCAGCGGTGGTAATTCACCACCCAAGCTGGATGAAGAGCCATTGATAATTACATCAAATGCACCTTTTTCAGGAAGGGCGGCATAGCTACCTGCAGATACATGACCAAACTCGGCAAATAGGCCAGCCAAATTCTCAGCTCGCTCTACCGTGCGGTTAACAATGTAAATTTCAGCCGGTGATTGCTCAAGCAATGGCTGTAAAACACCTCGAACCGCACCGCCCGCACCCATGATCAAAATGCGTCGGCCTTCCAACGTCACCGACTGGTTTTGAATCAAATCCCGAACTAAGCCAACACCGTCAGTATTATCACCCCGCACCCGACCATCTTCCAGAAAGCTTAAGGTATTCACTGCACCTGCTTTACGGGCATGATCCGATAGCTCATCCGCTGCCGCCCAAGCTTCCTGCTTAAATGGCACCGTAACATTAAGACCCTTGCCGCCTTTAGCCGCAAAGTCTCGAATCGCGGTCGCGAAAGCATCGGTATCCGCCGTCAATAAGCTGTATTCAATATTTTCACCCAACTGCTTGGCGAAGCTTGAATGAATCCAAGGCGACTTACTGTGAGCAATCGGATTACCAATGACTGCATACTGATCACTCATTTGTTACTTCTCCTGCAGCCAACGGGCTACGTCCATCGCAAAATACGTCAAAATACCATCTGCACCGGCACGTTTCATACTTACTAGAGCCTCCAGCACACAAGCACGCTCATCCAGCCAGCCATTAATACTAGCGGCTTTTAGCATGGCATACTCACCACTCACCTGATAAACATAGGTCGGCGCTTTAAATTCATCTTTGATGCGACGAACAATATCGAGATAAGGCATACCGGGCTTGATCATCACCATATCGGCACCTTCTTCAAGGTCCATGGCAACTTCGTAGAGGGCCTCATTGCTATTGGCGGGGTCCATTTGGTAGCTGTATTTATTACCACCACCAATATTGCCAGAGGAGCCAACAGCATCACGAAACGGCCCGTAAAAACTAGAGGCATATTTAGCGGAATACGCGAGGATTTTGGTGTTTTGATAACCTTCAGTTTCCAGATTATCGCGAATATGACCAATACGGCCATCCATCATATCGGATGGAGCAACAATATCTGCACCCGCTTCGGCGTGAGATAACGCCTGCCGAACCAATACACTGACTGTTTCATCATTCAGAATATAACCGTCTGGCCCCATTAGGCCGTCTTGGCCGTGGGAGGTGTAAGGGTCTAAAGCAACATCCGTAATAATACCCAACTCTGGGCAAGCTGCCTTTAGTGCTCGCACACAGCGCTGAACCAAACCATCCGGGTTATAGGCTTCTTCAGCACCATCTGACTTTCCATCGCTTTCGACCACCGGAAAGATTGCCATTGCCGGAATACCCAGAGCAACAGCTTCTTCGGCTTGTTTCACCAGTAAATCAATACTTAAACGCTCAACACCAGGCATCGATGGAATCGCTTGACGCTGATTTTCGCCTTCGAGTACAAATACGGGATAAATTAAGTCGTTGGTCGTCAGCACATTTTCGCGCATCAAACGACGCGAGAAATTGTCTTTGCGCATACGACGCATACGAGAAAACGGAAAATTACCGGTAACAATAGCCATTGTTTCACCTAAAAGCCTGCGATTAACAAGCTCCGAATTAAGCCACAGCGATGCACTGATGTCACCCGTAATTTCTGTAATGCTTAGCGGCTTGCAGCCACCGGCGCTGTTGGATAATTCTCTGATATTTCCTGATACAAAGCTTTATATTGATCGCCCATAGCATCAAAAGAGAACTGCTTATTGACGTATTCACGAGCTCCCAAGCCTAATTGCTGGCGTAGCGCTGAGGAATCAATTAATCGCTCCAGATACGCCGTCAACTCAGCTTCATCATTGCCAACAAAGCCACACAAATCATGCTGCACTACTTCGTCATTACCCGGAATATTAGTGACTACGGCTGGAATTCCGGCGGCTTGTGCCTCAAGTAGTGCCAGCGACAAACCTTCGTACAAAGATGTCTGCAAGAAAATATCCAATGAAGACAGCACTTTAACCGCATCAGCGCGCGACAAAAAGCCGGTTACTGTAACGCCCGCTTCAGCTAGCATCGCTTCATCTTCTGGCTCGCCATTGCCTACCCAAAAGAATTCAACATCCTGACGATGACTCAACACAGTCGCTGCAATAGCGGCAAATACATGCGGCGCTTTTTGGGTAGAAATACGCCCCAATACGCCAACTTTCACCTTGTCATTGACCACTGAATAATCTTTCATGGTGATCTGACTTAAATCGATACCATTACTAATACAGGCTAATCGCTTGGTATTGCCCTTAGTAATTTCCTTCAGAATAATTTCATATTCACGCTTAGAGCAGGCAATAATTGTGCCGCCCATCCAATACGCAACCAGCTCCAACGCCTTATAAATAGCACGTTTTACGGGATGCTCAATCAAAGGATAATGAATCGCATGCGAAGTATATAGAGTGCGTTTATTACGACCTAACAGAAAACCTGCCGTCCTTGCCAACACCCCACTCTTAGATGAGTGACCATGTATTACATCCGGATTAATTCGTTTAATCTCACGCGTAATCCGATACAAGGCTTTCAAGTCAGTCATTGGATTGATAGCACGCCCCATCTGCACATGAATCAACTCAACTTTGGGATCAAATAGCTCTCGCCAATTCTTCGGCGTATCTTCACGTAAAGAGTGAATCACAGTGACCTCGTAACCGTTTCTGACCAAATTATTGGCCATATCGATTACCCAAATAAATACACCATGTGCCATAGGCTCAATGACGTGTACGATCTTCATTGTTGTCATCCTGTTGTTGGTAGGCTATTTTTTAGATTAGCTCGCAGCTTTTGCTTGCCTGCTGAGTTTATTTTTTTAAATGCCTTATAGAAATTAAACGCGCTAAGACGATACTGGCTTGGTGTCCATACTAGCCGGTACATTGGTGTTGCCTTAGCGGCATATTGTTGTTTTTTATATGATTGCTCATTGTCATCAAACATAAAGTCGAAGCAGTTACCCTGCTCCATCGCCAAACCGATCTCATTACAGACCTGATAAAACAATGGCATGTAGCGGTTAGCGTTCTCACGATAAAATGCACTTTGGTAATAATGCACCTGATGCTTATCGGTAAATGCGTAATAACTACTAAGCGGCTTATCATTTAGCGTTAACACTTTGATATAGGCTTTGCCTTGCGGAATTAATCGCGCCAGAATGCGCTGATGAAATGCCATAAAGCGAGTCGATTCAAAAATCAGAAAATCGGCTCGATTCTCCCAACGATCACGATGCATCGCGCGCAACTCTTCTAAGGACTCCTTCACATTACCCGCATTGGAAACCACCACATTGACGTTTCCATCCCGATCAAAGAGACGATTCTTTTTACGGTAATCCTTCTGCCAGCGATTCGGAATTGTCTCAAGATACTCAGACTGAGTGGCAACCTGTGGCACCTGATAACGGTAACCGTAGGGATAAACTTGGCTTTTAATGCCTTGCTCTGATCGCTTAAAGCATCGAAAAATTAAAGAGTTTTCCTGTAAAAAATCGAATTCTGCAAAATCCCAGCGGCGCTGATAACGATTAACTGTCGCTTCAACACTTTTAACAACAGCGCCCTCATAGCCTGGTCTTACCAGCAAATCGACAAAGGGCGTAGCAATACTGTCTTCAATGTGTTCGCCAGAAGCCAGAAACCGTAAGGTTCGACCTTGGATATAGGCATGTGGATACTTGCGCTCGATCTGAAACGGTGCAATACCAACCAGCAAGTTATTATCGTAATAACTGAGAATAAATAGATCCCGACGATCCGTATCCGAGAACGTCTCCCACCAGGTGTACATCCAATCCCAACTGGAAAAAATCGTCGAGCGCTCAGCAACTTCATACAGTGCATTCCATTCACTCTGCAACGCTGCAAAGGCAGAGGTACAGCTAATTAGGTTGAGCTGGAGTGATTGATTTGAGTTCATTTTTGACGATACCGCGAGAGCTTCCGCAAGGCGTCTGCTACCGCAATCTGTGGGTTGAAATTCAAAGTATGGAGTGCAATTAAATCCTGATCCCAATCCGGCCGGCAAACCTGCTCCGTCACCTCTTGGTAAGTATCAGGGTCAAGCTGGCAAATCCGATTGATGTTTAAACCTGCGCCATAGCTGCCAGCACAGTCCTGAGAAGGTCGGTAAACCTGATCATTCCAGTTGAAAAACTGACCTGCAGGTCGAGCCTTCGAGGCATCACTGATCACTGGATTCTGAGTATGTGCCAGCCAGGACTGGCTCAATGGTGAGTCGGCATAGAACAAGTGCAATTCTTCGCAACCAGAAAGGCCCGCTTCGATTGCCACCGTCACAAATAACCACCAGCGCTCTTCGTATTCCAGCAACGTAGAGTCATAAGCCGCTAAATCACTAATCAGTGTATGAGCAAACTCCCACTGATAAGGAAATGAGGTGCAGCGATAAAGATCAATCGTGCCATTATCGCCAGACTCCGGAATCATATAAAACGCAGATTCGTACTCGAAAACGTTCGGATAAGACAGGTGATAGTCTTTCTTTAAGATGGTGACTGGAGCGCTATGAGTGCCGTTATCAAACACTTCCATGCAGCACAAGTGGCCACGCTCTGTGGCAAATGGTAACTCCTCGAAAAAGACAAAATTCTGCCCTTCCCGACTCACAACAAAAGGATCCGCCCAAAAGCAATCAGCAGGCGGGGCCAACTCCTGATACTCACCAAAGGCCAGCGGCAAACTCTGCTCTGGCTCATCTGAATGATTAAATCGAATCAGTATTCGCCACTGCTCTTGGGTTAAAAATTTCTGCTGTAGTTTGGCAAGCAAATGAGAGCCGAATTGGTAGTAAACACTCGCTTGCCCCAAGATCGACACAGGAGATTTAGCTGAAGAAACAGACAGAGAATTATTGCCTGACGCTGATCTAAATTTGTTTTCTAAACTTGATTTGGAGTTCTCTTCTAGCAAAGAAGCTGATAAGGCTGCTGAATCATTATTCTGAAGTGTTTTATTAAGCGCCCGTGCCCACAGGTGATTCATCAACACCCAATAATAATTAAGGTTTCGGGCATATGAACCACTATCCAGACTAGGAAGCGCCTCGCTTAAAACAAACTGCTGATCAGGGTTTGTTATCAGCGAAACCGCTAAACGAGTCTGTACAGCGTTTTTGCTGTATTCACTTAAACCCAAGCACCAAGAAGAGAGGGAGTCCGAATCGGAAAAACTTGCCCGCAACACGCCTAGCTTGGCTAGAGGTACCAGCTTCTGAGCAATATCCAACTCAGTGAAGTCTATAACCACATCACAATTTGCCAACTCAAAATCGGCTAATTGAGACTCTGAAACGGTAGCAACCTCACCCAACACATTAAGCTCAGCAGACTCAAATGCAGGCATTGGTGAACGAAATACTAATGCATCCAAACGATGCAAAGATTTTATCGCCAATGGCACGTGAGCCGCTGACTTCCCTAGACTAATCACTTGAGAAATTCGGATTAGCTGCTGATCCAGCAGAAACTGAACCACATTCAACTGCCAGCGCCACAGTACGCTGGAGCGTGCAATTATGCTGACAGATAAGCCGTGAGGATGATGGTTCATAGAGTGAAGCTTGCCTTGGCTGTCTGGCCCGGAAAGTTTTGATTATTTTTTCTTATGATGCAATCGAATTACATTGTACGATCTACGCCCAACCCTGAGTAGGATTTTCCTGACAGAAGGAGCTTCCCGGCAGTACGAGCAGTCGGTTTTGATGCTTCTGCTGCGCGAACGGTAGCACTACAGAAACGTCTCTTCGCTTCAATTGCTGAATGAATCTCGACAAGAAAAGATTACCTTGCGGCTTCTGCTTTAAGCTTTCAAGCCACTGCCTATCAAAGATCAAGCGCTCCGGCTGTATTTTTCTATATAAAAATAGCGGCGTCGTATCCACCGAGAAATTATTCAGCGCAATCGAACAGCCCGAGCTTCTTAGTAGACTAATCACTTTTTGAGTCTGAGGAATCCAGCTCATCGGTATGTTGGCATCCACCATCAATGTTAACTGGCGAGCTTTATCACCCAAATTACTTAGCAATTTAAATAGCCAAATAATCGCATCCGCATTAGCGATCACATGCTTATTTAACTCCACCAGATACATCGTAGTACTACTGGCAGCATGCGTTACTTCAGAGAATAACAAGCGGTATTTCAGCTGCTCCCAAAAGCCAGTGTAATCCAGCCCTGAACTGTCTTTAACCGGCAATCGACTGAGCAGCATATTGATCTTTTTAAACTGATCCGGCGGCACATCAAGATCCACCCACGTCATATTCAACGGAATACGCCCTGGCGCATGCAGCTCCCTCATGCGTAAGCCAACTTGCTCATCCTGCTCAAGTTCATCCAATAAAATATCAGTACTCTGCTTCTGATTGAGCGATGACTTGCTTTGCGACTCGGACAAACCCAACACATCATCGAATGGGTTAACCTCGACCACATCCCCTTGGTCTAATGGTAAATCCCAGATATTTAAAGGTTTGGCAACCGGAATCACCTCATCCTTATCACTGTTTTTGGTAATTTGATCAACCCAGATCTGATAGCAACGCTGCCCTTTTAAGACAACCGGTGATATATGAACTCTGGCATTAAACGGAGCGCCAGAAGTACGTCGCATGGTGAGCGCTAAGCTGGTGGAAATTCCCGGCGTTCTTTTGATTCCCGCCAAGTATTTAGCAAAAAGAGCATGCTCATCTTTGGAAATTAATCGCAGTAATGAAAACCGTTGCATCTCCTCCATTGAGCTGGCGGCAAAGAGCACTAAAAAGGGAATATTGGCGTGTAATATACGACCATTCGCAATATAGGCAATCGCTCTGGAGCTGCTATCAACTAAACGGTGAGCCCGCGTTTCTGAGAGCAATAGCAAAGACTTGCAATGCCTGAACTCTTTTTTCAACACGGTATATTGCAGCACAAACTGGAGTGCTAGCAGGAATTCTTTACGCGCGGGATCGTACACAACCTTGCAGGCTTGCAAGAGATGACTAAATGAGGGGGGGGCAAGACTAGCATTCGGATGAATCAACTCCACCAGAATGCAATCACGGTTGTTTTTACTTAATAAACGAGCCAGCTGCTCACGATTGCTGATCGTTTTTTGCAGTATAAAGACGACATCGACCGGCCCCGATACTAAACGCTGCTTGAGTTGCTGCGGCTGTAGTGAGACTGCATTGAGATTTAAGCCAATACTAAAGCTACGCAGTGTCTGAGACAGGGCTGCGTGCTGTGTCGGTGGAAATCCCAAAATCAGGCTATGTAAGGTCGGTTTTTGCATAAGCCGAAGCTAGCCGCAAAACCCAAAAACTGCATTATCCAGTCTGACTATCGAACCAAGTTATTAGACCAGCTGCAAAATCAGATAAGATCCCAGACCTCACTAAAGTCATTATCAGTCTCAACGGGCTCTTCCTTTTCCATACCAACATAGTCACAATAAGCAAAGCTACCCGTGCACTCATCAATGGCGATAATCTGGATTTGCTCTTCGCGTCCGCCCAATACAATATTTAGGATATCTTCCAGCATAAACATATGCCCTGGCAGAATAAGTCTTGGCTTTTCATGAACGCCCTCAATCTTTGGCAAAAACAAACCATTGATAGGCAAACGCTGTGGCGCTTCACGGTTTTTGATCGCAGTAACCACAAGCCCCATGGCTTTAGGCGATAATAATTCCGCACCAAAACACAAGCCTTTGTCCCGATAAAAGTCCATCCAGCGAATAACGCCAACCTGCCAATTATCTGTTTCATCTGAAGGGTCGCGAATGGCAACCACTTCACCAACTCGCGCCGCCGATGGCTCAATTACTTTCTGACGTAAACCATAACCTTTGGCACTACTATTATCGATATGCCAAGGCTGCACCTCAACACTGCTATCTTCTAAAGAGGCTGCGACATCAAGCTCGACCCAAGGACTAGAAACCGGATCACCCTGGGCCATTCGTTCGTAGAGGTTATCCTCAACAACCGCAGCGTCATCTTCCTCCAAATCAAAGGTACTTTCACGCACCACGGAGAACACATCGCTCAGACGCATAACCACACCCGCCACTTCATCGCGTGGGAAGCGCTTGTTCTTGCGATTACTGGAGGTTGTCAGCTTAGTCAGCAGTCGCTTAGCCAAACCGCGATTTAGCATCGGTTGATCCTGATGCAGGCCGAAATTAGAGTCGGTGGTTAGATCAATAAAATCTCGCAAGATTTTCTCAACTTTAGACACATCAAAAATACGACTTGTCGCCGAATTAAGCACTTCACTGACCGGCATCAACGCCGCAGACTCATCGCTGTTTAACAATGCGATATGCGCGTACTCACCTTGAATATGATCAGCATCTGGCAAGATCGAAACACTATTCACCACGCTGGCAAAAAACTTCTCCAAACGCTCCACTTCACCCTGTCGCAGGCTATTGGGAACACCTAAAGCCACTAAGTTGAATAGCTTGTAATAAGCTTCAATACTGAATAGCTCACCTTGGCCATCCTGCATCTTAGGAATCGGTTTACTTTCGATTTTGTTTTCGCAAGCCAACAAGTACAAGTGATGCACGTCATGCCAGATGTTGCGCTTTACTTTGATATAGACGCTATTGCTGTTCATCAACGAACGTCCCATATAGCGAATCGCCCGACCAATTGCGATAATCAGGCGCTTCTGGCTAATACTGCCACGCGTCAACATATCCAGCGCCGCCAACTGGTAAGAACCTGCTAATTCCAACTGCAGCGCCTGCTTTAAATCGAAGACTTTTTGACTGCGCTCCGGCAATGGAAACGATCGGGTTGAAAAATGGCGGTCCAAATTCTCTAGTGCAATATTCACATAAGGCAGTAACACTTCTGTAATGTCGATGCGTAATACTGGTGTGATGGGGTGCTGATTAATCGCCACAAGGCTGTGGTAGAGCAAACGAGTGACTTCACCCATATTTGTTAGCGGTAGTGCTGCTACCCAATTATTGGCCTGTGAAACGGTGGTCAATAATGCTGCTTCTACTTTTTTCTTTTCTGGGGTTGAAAGCTGGCTCATTGGCCACCTCCGCTAAATTTTTATTATTCGTTATCCCAAACTATACCACCGTTGTGCGATTTAAGAACAACCGTCCGACGGAAACCCCGCTCAACTATATCCCTCTCCCCTCGTTGAAAAGCTTATGTTCCAAGGCAATTCCGGTTATTATACGGCGATTCATTTTTATCAGGAGTAGCCTCAATGGCCAGTTACAATACCAGCGAATTCAAAAGTGGTCTGAAGTTCATGATGGACGGAGATCCATACAATATTGTCGAAAATGAATTCGTAAAACCCGGTAAAGGACAAGCCTTCAGCCGTGTAAAAATCCGTAATCTGAAAACGGGCCGCGTTCTGGATAAGACCTTTAAATCGGGCGATAAAGTTGAAGCGGCTGATGTAGTCGAAGTAGATGCGGAATACCTATATACCGATGGTGAATACTGGCACTTTATGGAGCCAACCTCATTTGAGCAGTATCAAGCGTCAGAAACAGCTGTTGCCGATGTTAAAAACTGGCTGAAAGAACAAGAAAAATACATCATCACCTTGTGGAATGGTGAGCCACTGGTTATCACTCCACCAAACTTTGTAGAGCTAAAAATCACAGAATGTGATCCAGGCATCCAAGGCAATACCGCACAAGGTGCAACTAAGCCTGCTACTGTTGATACTGGCGCAACCATCAAAGTACCCTTATTTGTTGAACTGGGCGAAGTGGTCAAAATCGACACTCGTACTGGTGAATACCTGTCTCGCGTCAGAGACTAACTAGCAACATGCGGTGGCAACCTGATGGGGATCAACAAAGCCGCTTAGCACGAGCGGCTTTGTTGCGGGCTACCCGTGAGTTTTTTTACATACGTCAGGTGTTGGAAGTTGAAACACCGGCGCTATCGCAGGCTGCCAATACTGACCCATATATAGATTCATTCAGTACGCAGGGCTCAGAGCAACGCTATCTGCACACCTCGCCAGAATATCCAATGAAGCGCTTATTGGCCGCTGGCAGTGGTGATATCTATCAGATCTGTAAAGTCTGGCGGCATGAACCCATGTCACGGCAGCATAACGCCGAATTCAGTATGCTGGAGTATTACCGCTTAGGATTTGATCTGAAGCAACTCATGCAAGACGTAGAATCTTTATTGCTCGGCTTAGTTCCTAGTTTATTAAAAGACAGTAACTATCAAACTTATGCGTCGCTATTTCTTGATAAGTTGGGATTTAACCCCCATACCATATCGGATGACGATTTACAGCGTTGCGTGAGCGAACAGGTTCCCTCTTTTGATGGCAGCCTTTCACGGCAAGGGGCTTTGGATTTGCTGCTCACGCATTGCATCGAAGGGGATTTTCCGCAAGATCGATTAACCTTTGTATCCGACTATCCTGCGACTCAAAGTGCGCTGGCTCAAACTGGCCCACTGACTGAGCAACCAGAGATCATGGTTGCCAAACGTTTTGAAGTTTATGTCGGTACCTTGGAACTTGGTAACGGTTATCAGGAACTAAGCTCGGGGGATGCCAATCGCACCGTGCTTGAGCGTGAACTGGCAAGCCGTGAGGCATTAGGCTTAGATAAGGTGCCGATGGATCAGCGTTTCTTAGCGGCAATGGCCTCCGGATTACCAGAGTGTGCCGGCGTCGCTATTGGCTTGGATCGCGTATTAATGCTTGCGACCGGTGCAACGGAATTGCGCCAGATACTGAATTTTAGTTGGGACAATGCGTGAATATTACACGCATAAATATGGCATACTATGCCGCAAATTAAGTTGCCCGTGATAACGGGTAATCAAACGAATACATTAATTTTATATTTTGGAGAATAACATGAGCTTTTTCATTTCAGACGCAATGGCAGAAGGTGCAGCAGCACCACAAGGCGGCGGTTTACAGTTGATCATTATGATGGCGATCTTCTTCGGTATCATGTACTTCATGATCATCCGCCCACAGCAGAAGCGCGCTAAAGAGCACAGAGAGCTGATCAGCTCTATCAGCAAAGGCGATGAAATCGTTGCTGGCGGCGGAATCTTAGGCAAAGTCGTTAACTTGGGTGATAACTTCATCGAGATGAGCGTTGCTGAAGGTTCAACCATCAAAGTACAACGTCAGGCGGTATCAGCGGTTATGCCAAAAGGCACCATGAAAAGCCTGTAATTCTCATCCATCGATCGAAAAAAGCCCTGCTTAGTTCAGGGCTTATTGCATAACCGGATTATAACAATGAATCAAAATCCAACCTGGAAGTATCTGCTACTGCTTGCCGTTCTGCTGTTCGGCTTAGTGTATGCAGTACCTAATCTGTACCCATCCAACCCCGCCTTACAAATTACTCTGACTAGCGACACTGCAACGTTCAAGGGTACTGAGACTGAGGCAATTACCAAATCACTGACCGAATCCGGCATCGCCATCAAAAAGGTGGAAACGCAGGATAATCAGCTGATGGTTCACTTTGACGACACTACTGCGCAGTTTGCAGCGGTTGATCCGGTTAAAGCGGCATTGGGTAATGAGTACAAGGTTGCTCTGAACTTAGCGCCAACCACACCAAGCTGGTTAAGTGCTTTGGGTGCTGAGCCTATGTACCTTGGCCTGGACTTACGTGGTGGTGTTCACTTTCTGATGGAAGTTGACATGGCAGCGGCGATCGATAAAGCCACTGAGCGCTACAAAGATGAATTAGGTAGCTTCCTGCGCGAAAAAGACATTCGCTATCTTGGCGTAGTACGTGAAGCTGATGACTCTCTAACGGTCAAATTCAAAGATCAGGAAACACTGGATGCGGCTTATAAAGTCTTTATTCGTGAATACAATGATCAGCTGGAATTGAGTGAGATTGAAGTTGCTAAAGGCACCGCACTGAAAGCCAGCATCACCGAAACCAATCTAAGCAATATCAAAAAATTGGCGCTACAGCAAAACATCACCACCCTACGTAACCGGGTGAATGAGATTGGTGTCGCTGAACCGATTATCCAACAGCAAGGCCTTGAGCGTATCGTGGTGCAATTGCCCGGTGTTCAGGACCCGACTGCGGCCAAAGATATTCTGGGCGCAACAGCGACACTAGAATTCCGCATGGTGGATGAGGATAACAACGCCTTTGATGCTGAAGCGAACAGACGTGTTCCAGTTGGGGATGTGTTGTACAAAGAGCGTAACGGCAACCCTATTTTGCTGAAACGCCAAGTCATGCTAACAGGTGACTTCATTACTGATGCATCGGCTACCTTCGACCAGAACCAACAGCCTGCGGTCAGTATTACGCTGGATGGCAAAGGCGCACGTATGTTTGAACGTGCTACCGGTGCCAATGTTCAGAAGCTGATGGGTGTGGTATTCATTGAGAATAAAACCGACATTAGCCGTGATGCTGAAGGCAACATTGTTAAGAATACGGTTAAGAAGCAAGAAGTCATCAACGTTGCGCGAATTCAGGAGCAGCTGAGCTCTAACTTCCAGATCACCGGATTGGATTCACCTAAAGAGGCCCATGACTTAGCCTTGTTACTGCGTGCTGGTGCACTGGCCGCTCCGGTATACATCGTTGAAGAACGTACCATTGGTCCGAGCTTGGGCGCTGAAAACATCAACGCTGGCTTCCAGTCTGTAGTCTACGGATTTGTTGCGGTACTGATCTTCATGCTGTTCTACTACCGCACTTTCGGTATCGTAGCCAACTTAGCACTAAGCTTGAACCTGATCATGATTGTTGCGGTGTTATCACTGTTACAAGCAACTCTTACCCTGCCAGGTATTGCCGGTGTGGTACTGACTGTTGGTATGGCGGTTGATGCAAACGTACTAATCTACGAGCGTATTAAAGAAGAAATCAGAGCCGGAACGAGCCCACAAAGCGCGATCCATGCAGGCTATGAAAAAGCCTTCTCAACCATTACCGATGCCAATATCACAACCTTTATCGCAGCGATCGTGCTGTTCGGTATGGGTACTGGTCCGATTAAGGGCTTCGCAATTACCCTGTCTATCGGTATTTTGTCTTCCATGTTTACAGCGATTTTTGGTACTCGTGTACTGATCAATCTGATTTACGGTAACCGTCGCGTTAAAACTATCAACATAGGGAATACCTAATCATGTTTGAGAAAGCACATATTAGATTTATGAAGGTGAGTAAACTCGCCCTCATTTTCTCTGTCTCACTCTTGTTAATCTCGGTGATTTCACTATTTACCCGTGGATTAAATTTGGGTGTTGATTTCACCGGTGGTAGCGTGATTCAGGTGAGCTATCCTGGCAATGCCAACATCAGCGAGATTCGCGATACGCTAACCAATGCTGGCTACGATGCGGCGGTACAACCCTTTGGTACGGCTCAGGATGTCTTGATTCGTCTACCAGAGCAGACGACTGGCACCGGCGCAGAACGTAACGCAGTAAGCGATAACGTACTGAAGACACTGTCTGACGTGACTCCGGGTGTAACCCTGCAACGGGTTGAGTTTGTTGGCCCGCAGATTGGTGACGAGCTGCGTGATCAGGGTGGTATTGCCATGCTGCTGGCATTGGCTGGTATCCTGATCTATGTTGCGCTGCGCTTTGAGTTCCGCTTCTCAGTGAGTGCGATTGCAGCCTTGGTACACGATGTCACCATTACCGTTGGTTTCTTCTCAATCACCGGTATGGAGTTTGATTTGACCACGCTGGCGGCGATTCTGGCGATCATCGGTTACTCACTGAACGATACCATTGTTGTGTTTGACCGGATTCGTGAGAACTTCTTGAAGCTGCGTAAAGCAGAGACGGCAGACTCTATCGACTTGTCGATCAATGAGACGCTATCCAGAACATTGATGACCTCTTTCACAACCGTGATCGTGGTTCTGTCTTTGTTCATATTTGGTGGTGAGATCATCCACAGCTTCTCAGTTGCGATGCTGGTCGGTATCACTATCGGTACTTATTCATCGATTTACGTTGCCAGCACCTCGCTGATCGCAATGGGTGTTACCCGCGATTCGCTGCTGCCACCGGCTAAAGATGAAGCAGATGAAGATCTGGATGCCATTCCATAAGTGGATAACATAATCACTACTAATCGGCGTTGGTAATTACAGGCGGCAATTAGGCAATACAAACGGGGCGCTCATTTGAGCGCCCCGTTTTGTTATCCATCCCCATACTTTAGTCCGTATTCAACCGCCATCACCGCTGCGGTAATTCGAGAACTAATCCCCAGTTTTCGTAAAATTGATTTCACATGTAATTTCACCGTGCCATCTGAAATTCCCAAACTGCGGGCTATCGCTTTATTACTTTGCCCTTCGGAAAGGTGTAATAAAATCTCATGCTCCCGAGGCGTTAAACACCCAAACGGATTTTTCGTTGTGGTTACTTTGCCATCTTTGATCGCACTGGCCAGTATTGGCCTTAAGTCCGGTGCGACAATGATTTTTCCCTGAATTACTTCACCGATTGCAACCACCAGTTCATCTGGCTCCATATCCTTCAGCAGATAGCCCTGTGCACCGGCACGCAACGCTTCCAGAAAGTCCTCTTTCATACAACTGGTCGTTAGCATGACAACTGGCAAATCTGGCTTAATCGATTTAATTCGCCTCAGTGCACACATGCCAGTCATCTCAGGCATTCTCACATCCAGCAATACAATATCTATTAGCTGCTCAGAGACCAAACGAATGCCATCTATACCGTTAGCAACCGACGCGACTACATCAATGCCACGTCGCGTTAACAGATCCTCAAGACCTGCCCGAAACAAAGTATGATCATCAATTAATAACACACGCTGTTTCATCACATTAATTTCCTGAAAGTCGCGGCAGGTTTAATTTCGGTACAGAGGCTTTAAAGTTTAACTGCAATAACACCCCTCCCCCATCAGAATCCAGCTGTAGCTCACCACCTAAGCGCGCTGCACGTTCCTGCATAATGGTTAAGCCAATGTGCTCACCGGTTTCAGGATTGTACTTGGGGCGGTCATCAGGCAAGCCAATGCCATCATCTTCCACCAAAATACTGCAATCGCCTGCTTCTGAACTATGCATTAAAATTCTCACGGTTTCTGAGCCACTGTGTTTACGAATATTGGTCAGCGCTTCTTGCACAATACGCACCACTTCAAGCCCATCATCATAGCCTAAGCCTTTAAATTCCCAGTTATGATAGAAGAACACATCAAAACCGGTTTCTTGCCGGAAACGCTCCACAACAAGCTCAACTGCACGCAATATGCCTTTGCCATCAATCGGTGCCCTGAACTGTGTAATCAAGCACCGCAGCTCGCGTGAAGCCTCATCGATTCCGGAAACCAAGCCTTTCAGTTCTTGTTGCAGCTTCGGCTTATGCTCTTTTGGTAAAGATTCATCAAATAAACGGACTTTATAACGCAGGCTAGCCAAAGTTTGTGCCAGTGAATCGTGAAGCTCATGTGCCATACGGGTGCGCTCCTGAACAATCGACAATACCCGTGAGTTTTCTTCCACATCAGCCTGCTCAATGGCCATTCCCAAGTGTTTACCAATACTTTGCAGTAATACATCTTCGCTGGTTAAACTGGTCTCCTCATTAAGTAATCGAGGTACTAGCAGATTAAGCACACCAATTGATTCGCCCCGATATCGCAATGGTATTGCCAGCATTTCTAAATCGTTGCTGTCACTAAACTCACTTCGATAAGTCAGCTTGCAACGAGATAAATCGGTCTTACGAATGATTTTGTTCTCAACCATACTCCGGGCGCAGGCACACTCCTGATCAGGGACGCTCTGGAAGGGCTCCCCCGCACAACTATCTAGCCCGATACCAGCCATCAGCTTGAGCTGATTATTCTCATCCAGTAAGCGCACAGACAAAGCCTTCGCCTTGGACACCCCTTGCATGGTTTGTAAAAAACATTTCAGCAAGCCGTCCAAATCAGACGAGCTGTTAATGCAGTCCGCAATCTCATAGAGCACATTTAAGTGATATTTTTTTTGGGCAAGATAGTTTTCCTGTTGCACCAGGTATAACTGCTGCTGAGCAGCCATGGCTTCATAGCTGGAAGAAATACGGTTGATATGCTGACGGATATCTTTTGATGGGCAATGCTCGCCATGAAACGGCATTCGTGCGGATAAGTCACCATGCAAAACACTGCTTGCCCAGTTCGATAAATCCCCTGATAAGCGACAAAACTCACGCCACAGCAAATACAGCAATAGCAGTATGCCACCGCCAGAGAGTAACCAAATGACCGTCATTAACGGCCCTAACCAATCCGGCCTATCGTCGAATAAGAACGCCCAAAAGCAACAGGCTCCGATAGTGATAAACATCAGTAGCAGAAACAACAAAATGGCCGTAGCCTGCCTCGGTAAACACACTCCACGCGCTGCAAAAACCATTATTTACTTGCGGGCTGCTGAGGCGATCGGGGCTAAAGGTGACTCGTAACGAGAGTCATTCGGATTTACAAAGATAAATTCCATTCGTCCTTCAATCTCCACAAAATCTAGCATCATTCCTTGTGCCAACGGCACGGAATTGGAATCCAATACAACTTGAACGCCTTGCGCCTGAAGCTGCTGATCACCTTCATGCGACTGCTTATCAAAACCCATCTGATAATACAGTGCACCATCTGGCTGGCGCTTGATCGCAATTCGCAATGGTAAACCCACTGCGCCGGATTCCTCGATAGACCGCATAACCTGCTGAGCGGCTGGCTTGCTTATTTCGATCATAAAACTCCTCCTGCGGTACGCTTTTACAATGACTTAGACTGTTCGCGTTTTTCTATAGCTTAGCATACGACCTACATTTCGGCTTGATATGTATCAGTCCAATGACTGAAATGACTTTCTCATCGGTCATAAAAAAGCCGACATCAATGGCCGGCTAAACGTATTTTTCGACGGTCTGGGTTTAAGTTATTGGGTGGTATCAGCATCGGACAGGCTGACTGGTACGATGCGCAGTACTTTGACTGCAATAAATACCAACATTAATGAAAGCGCTACACCACCAGCACCTAAAGCCAGCTCAGGCAAGGAAGCACTGTATTGCGTGATAACCCCATCAAAATAAGTACTACTCACCTCGGCATTGGGAAATAGCGCCAATGGATATAGTTGCCCACCGATAATAATCACGTAAAGTTGCGCCAAACCACCAAGAATAGCCAAAGCTGCCGCAACCAATAATGCCTTTAACGAATGACGCAAAGTAGGAAGCCATAAAAAAGCCAAAGGCAGCAAGCTGCCCAATACAATTTGCACTAACCAAAATAACCAAGTGATTTTACCACCACCCGCTAAGATGAACATCTCAATGCCATGATGCTCGGTCGCGTACAGATTTGTTAAATGACGTACCAGCTCAAAAAACAGCACCAATACAATAAAAATAGCCAAGGTGTAGCGCAGGCGGTTCTGGATTTCAGCACCCAGTTCGCGTTGGCTGATCTTACATAAAAAGGCCAATACCAAACTGAAGCAGGCGGTACCAAACACATAAGAAGCCGCTATAAATAAGGGAGCTAAAATGGCCGCATCATAAAATTGACGCGCCACCAAAAAGCCAAGAATCGACCCCGTACCCGTGGTTAAAATAAAGCGCCAGGCAAAAGCGATATAGCCCATCGGCTTGTAAAACTTGGCAGCTTGCTGACTGCGATCCATCATTGACCAAAGATAGATCGCCATAATCACTAAAAAGCCGTTATACAGCAGAATATTCCAGGCAAAGATGGATTTGAAATTGTAGTACGTCATGGCTACGATTAAGCGATCAGCATGACCTAAATCCAAGACCAAAATGGCTAAGCCACCCAACAGTAAAGCCATGGCTAGCAATAGCGATAAGCGCCCAAGCGGCTGGTAAATCGTTTTATTAAAGACCGTGCCCAGAGAGCCAATATTAGCAGCGCCAGAGGCTGCAACTATCAAGAAGATGGCGAATACATGCGGCATACCCCATACCACCTGATTATTCATCCCTGTTACATAATGACCGTGATGCTCTACATAGAAAAAGGCAATTAATCCTGCCATAACAAACGTGGCCAGAACTCCCATCACACCGTAAAAGGTCTGGCTAGCAGGGTTTACTTCTCGAAAAATGGGTCTAGTAGACACCTTAAATCCCCCAATACCGAACGCCAGTATTTAACTCAAAATCCGCTCGGATTTGTTGCGCACCGTACTTTAGCAAGGCCTTGCTAATCGCACTATCGGGGTCATTTAAATCACCAAAGATTGCAGCACCAGGCGCAGCTTCAATACACGCGGGCTGCTCTCCTTTATCGATACGGTGTACGCAGAGATTGCAGGATTCCACAGTACCAATGCCTCGTGGTGAGTGCGGCTTTTGATTTTCCAGATTTTCATGCACAAAACTGCGCGCCTTATAAGGACAGGCCATCATGCAATAGCGGCAACCAATACAAATATGCTTATCCACCAGCACAATGCCATCTGCCCGCTTGAACGATGCACCTGTGGGGCATACATCGACGCAAGGCGCTGTTTCGCAATGCTGGCACATAACTGGCAAAGATGTTTGTTTGTTAGTGAGCTTTTCAGTGAAGGTGACTTTACGCACCCATTGCGATTGCTGGGCGGGTGAAGCCTTAGGGTCATCACCCCAGCCATGTTCTTTTTTACAGGCGGCAATCATGGCATCGCCACCATCACCAAGTTTATTGGTATCGATCAACATTCCCCAGCGCACGGTGCCACTGGCAGGCTGATCATTGGGCTTAGCTTTCACTTCTCGCAGAATGATACCCGGCGCTAACGCCACTGCTGCGGCTGCTGTTAAACCACCTAAAAAGCGTCGGCGATAGCGGTTAATCTGGTTACCTGGATCTGCAGGTGATTGCTGAGACTCGGTCGAATCAATGACAGCTGATTTGGACTTGGCCAGCTTGGATCTAACTTGAGTAGTTTTAGCATTATCATTCATGGCTTAGCCTCTTCCGATGATTTCATGGCAGGCCGGTCAGCATGGCATTGAAAGCAATCCAGTTTAACCGCGACATCAATATGGCAAGTAGCGCAGAAATGCTCGGGGTCAGTGTGCTTAACCACTTTCGTCGCCGTTGGCGCAGGCACATGGCAGTCGATACAGCCATTCAAACTGTATTTTGGGGTTCGGATACCTTCGTGCACCGTGCGGTCGCGTTTATGCATCAATAAGTGCATATGATTACTGCGCATCTCCGCAATATGCAAATCGCGTTGCTCCGATGACTCAAATTGGCGCTGCGCTTTCATCAGCTCTGGCGGATTGCTATCGCAAGCGGTCAAATCAAACAGGCTAAGCATCAGCAGTAGCCCAAAGGATAGTTGGCGACAATTATTCATCACTCAGCTCTCCTAGCAAGCCTCTTCGCTAGCGCCATGATTACTCTCCATCCTCATCAACATCTACCTGACCGGTCAAAATCAACGCATTGCTAACCAGCTGATGGACACTCACAATTTGATCCATGGAAAAGCCGTAATACGGAATGACTTTGGTAAATTGGGATTTGCAGATCGCACAGATCGCCGCCATATGCGTGACGCCATGGTTCTCAGTAACATATTGCAGCGCCTGCATTCGAGGCAATGCACCTTTAATTCTGACATCCATCAGATCATCCGTGAGAATGCCGCCACCTGCTCCACAACAGAATGTGGCATCTTTAGTCGTGTCATCCGGCATTTCAACGAAGTTATTACAAACCGCTTTAATCACACTTCGCGGATAGTCAAACTGCCCGCCTTGTTGATCACCCATTCGCGAACCGCGCGCCACATTGCAGGAGTCATGAAAGGTCAAAGTCATATCATCATTGAGGGATTTATCAATATTCAACTTGCCATCACGCAACGCTGGCCAAGTAATTTCCAACACATGCTGTGGCACCGGATAGCGCTGATCTAAGAAATCAAAAGGCCCGGCCAGTGTATTTAGAAAACTGTAAGCCACCCGCCAAGCATGGCCACATTCGCCAAACACAATACGCTTAACACCAAGATCTAACGCGGCCTTTCGAATGCGCAATGCCACCTTGCGTATATTCTCATAGCTGCCGACAAACATGCCAAAATTAGCACCTTCAGAGGCATAGGAGCTTAGCGTCCAGCTATGACCAAGCTCATGGAATACTTTGGCATAACCAATCAGCCCATCAACATGCGGCTCAGCAAAGAAATCAGCTGACGGTGTAACCAATAAAATATCCGCGCCATATTGATCTAATGGCAACTTAACCGGCACACCGGTTTCATCTTCAATATCTTCTTCTAAGCCTTCCAGCGTATCCGCCAATGCAGCTTGTGGTAGGCCGAGGTTATTCCCTATTTTATAAACCTTACCAATGATTTCATTGCTGTATTTCTGCCCGCGACCGATATGATTTAGAATCTCTCGCGCGGCCATGGATACTTCAGCGGTATCGATGCCGTATGGGCAATATACTGAGCAGCGTCGGCACTGAGAGCATTGGTGATAATAGTTATACCAGTCATCAACCACCTCCTCAGTCAGATCCGTCGCGCCGACCAGTTTTGGAAAATGCTTCCCTGCAAAGGTGAAATAGCGCTGGTACACTTTTCGTAACAAATCCTGACGCGCCACTGGCATGTTTTTAGGATCGCCTGAGCCAAGGTAATAATGGCATTTATCAGAGCACGCGCCGCACTTCACACAGATATCTAAATATAGCTGCAATGAGCGGTAACGGCCCCGCAGATCATCCAGCTTTTCCAGTGCCGCTTCTTTCCAGTTTGGAATAAGTGACCACTTGCCTTCTTCATCTTGGGAAAAGTCAGAGGGAAACCCCATTGCCTTTTGAAACTCAGGCTTGGCAATAAACGGGCCTTTGCCCTGCATGGAGTCAGGCTTGATTTTAGGGGTATCAACCAGGCCATCAGCCGATGATAATTTGGGTATTTCATAATCAGCCATGATCACAGCCTCCTGCGCTTAACTGCCAGTTGGTTAATGGGTGCATTGAGCGTTTGATGCTTGCAGAGCAAAGCGTTAGGCCACTAATCAACCCGATCATTGTTTTCCAGCTCAGCTGCCCACGGTGCGATATGCCGCTGCTCACGGGAGTTATCCACCTGATTACGGGTTGGGCTAAAGAACACACCCGGCGCATGCAACAACTTACTAATCGGGAAAATAATCATCAGCAAAACCACCGCACTAAGGTGCAGCAATAACGTGAAATCAGCCGGCAATGGCTGCCAGCTAAAATACTTCAGCCCCTGAAAAAACGCCTTCACCATCACGATATCGGTTGGATTGACATATTTCATCATCAGCCCGCTGCCACCAATCACTAACAGCAATACCAACATCAGAAAATCCGACGGTGCAGAGATATAGCGCACCCTATCAATCCAAATTCGACGCGCCAGTAATCCCAATAAACCCAGCATCAAACCAAAGCCTGCATATAAACCAAATGGCTGGATAAAGGCAATCACGCTCCATACAGGGTCTAAAAAATAACGCAGGTGGCGCAGCACAACCAGCAATAGCGAATAGTGAAACACCATACTGATCGCCCACAATAATTTGTCAGCACGAAACAAACTTTGGAACAACAATACTTCCCGTGCCATCCGCCAGACCACACCACGTTGGGTGGTTGGTGCTGGCATGGTCGGGATTTTTAGCGGTGCGGGGATATTCCAGTACAGGTGCAGCTTACGGGCAACACCGATCACCAGAATCAGTGTGGCTGCCCAAAACAAGACGCCAAATACAGTCCCCAAAAACACGCTAAATAATCCCTGTAATCACTTAAACGCAGCCCGTTGGCTTTGGCAGACCAGCATATTTACAGGCTTGCTTACCAGGACCATAAGGGAACAGCGAGTATAAATACTTGGAGTTGCCTTTTTCTTTACCTAGGCGCTTGCCCACTGACTTAGTCAGTACCCGAACTGCTGGTGCGATTTGGTATTCTTCATAATACTCGCGCAAGAAATTAATGATATCCCAATGCTCTTCTGTCAGCGTCATATCATCTTCGCCCGCCAGTATGGTTGCAATCTCTGGGGTCCAGCTTTCCAGGTCCATTAGGTACCCTTCTTCATCTTGCTCAATCACCGAGCCATTTATTTCGAGTGCCATTAGCGCTCTCCTTCTTATCTCAAACTAACATTTAAAGTGACCGGCTTTTATAGCCAGCTTTGTGTTTTATCATGTTCTACGGTTAGGTCAACAAAGCCCGCATAATCCACCAGCCTAACCCCCGGAATAATACGATCCTGACTTAGCCCACGAGCCGCCAAATCACCGGATAATACATACACCGATTTATCCTTCAAGGCAGCGATTATCTGCTCTGCAAAGCGCGTATTTTGAATGGCGCCTACCGCCGCATCTTCAATCATTAGCACCGCATCGCCCGGCAATGCATGCTGTAGACAAGACTCGAAGGCAACTCGTTCAAATGGTGACTTATTTACAATGTGTAACATGCTCATCGCTAACCCCTAGAAACTAATCACGACTTCTTGCTCAGCCATAATCCCCGCCATCTCAGTGCGGTCGATGACAAATACTGATGGCTTCTCTGTGTAGTCATCATCCTCATCTTCCCAAGTCAGCGGCATGAGATCGTCAGCACTTAAGCCTCGCTCTACCAACGATTCACGCTCCACATACAGCTTTTTGATATCGTAATCGCCCAAGGCTTTGTACGCCGCTGAGAAGTTTTTCTGACCAATCCCAGAAGTGTCTTGCCCTTTAGTAAGCTGATACACCCCATCATCAATAAACGCCAAGGCCACATCCTGATCAAACGCTGCTGAAATCAACACTACTTCCAGTGACTCCAAAGCATAGGCTGATCCATAAGGCGCTTTGCGATTTACAAACATAAATTTCTTAGTGGCCATTTCGCGCTCCTTAGTCGCCAAACACGAGGGTTCGATCAGACTGAATACCGCCTTCAATCAGCTGCCCCAGCCCTGAAATACGAAAACCTTCAAGGATATTGTCGCCATCCAAACCTTGGCGCTTGGATTCTGCGGCGTCCATTAAGCCACGGCGCTGCGCCGCGGCAATACAAATCACTAAATCCAGATTATGTTCTTTCGCCAGATCAGACCACGCCTGCTGCACTTGCCGGTCATCGCGAGGCGGCACACTCAGCCGCGTGCCGTTATTTACCCCATCGTGATAAAAGAATACGCGAAAAATCTCATGCCCTTTAGCCAAAGCCGCCCGTGCAAACTGTAGCGCTGTATCAGACGATTGATGCTGATACGGCCCTTCATTAATCATTAATGTGTATTTCATCCGACAACTCTCTTGCTCAGAAACGAATAGGCGATGCGGAGTTTAAGCGATTTCTCGCAGCGCGCCAGTGATCAATCGGAAATTTTGTAAATGCCGCTGTTGAATTAGCGCTTAGCGGCAACATCCCAATACGGCGTCTCGCCATAGTAAGCCACGAAGTAATCGATAAATGCCCTTACTTTTGGTGCTAATAAGCGCGAACTTGGGTACACCGCCCAAATCGCTGTCTCTTCAAGCAAAGGATAATCCTTCAGGATCTGCACCAACTCACCGCGCTCCAAATGCTGATACACACTCCAGCGCGCGCCCATGGCAATCCCCAAACCATCCACGCAAGCATCACGCACCGACTCACCATGATCAGTCTTAAAATGCCCTTTGCTTTTAACACTCACTGGCCCGTCCGGCGTATTAAATACCAGAGTCTCTAAACCAATCAAATGGATACACTGATGTTGTAGTAATTCCTTAGGCGATGCGGGTTCACCATACTTTTCCAGATACTCCGGCGACGCACAGATAATACGCTCATCGGAGGCCAACTTGCGGGCAATCAAAGTGGAATCTTTCAGATCGGAGTTGCGAATGGCGATATCAAAGCCTCCTTCCACCAAGTCCACAATACTATCAGTCAGGCGAAAATCGACCGTCAACTCAGGATAACGCGCTAAAAATCCTTTTAAGGCCGGCACCATGTGCATGCGCCCAAATGAGGAGGATGCCGTCACTCGCAAAGTACCACTAGGCACCGCATCGCCCGCGCCCACCGAGGCACGCGCTGCATCCACACTCGCCAATACATCTTCGACATGCGGCAAAAACGCCAGCCCCTCTTCGGTTAGCGAGACCTTGCGCGTAGTCCGGTGCACTAAGCGCACCCCTAAGCCCTCTTCCAACTTATTGATATGTGAGCTAGCCACCGCGGGCGATATACCCAGCTCATGACCTGCCTGGCTAATATTATGAGTGGAGGCTAGGCGCATAAAGAGCTTAAGATGATCTATATTCATATTGATTTTCAAAAAAAACTATAAAGTAATTATTTATTGAGACGTATTATCAATATTTAAAATGACAATTACAATATAAACCACTGACCCACTAACCCCATTTGAGGAATCCCACCATGACTTTTTACTCTGTATTAGCTGTTACCCCTACTGCTGAAGATTGGATTCCGGCTTACACCGCCTCAGCTGGCGAGATCGTTAGTCGCCACGGTGGTAAATACATTGCGCGCACGCCAAATCACCAGCAACTTGAAGGTGCCGATGCACCAGCGGCCTTACGTATTATTATTGAGTGGCCCTCAAAAGAAGCGGCACTTGCCTTTATGAGTGACCCAGAATATCAACCATTGCTTGAAGGCCGTACCGCAGGCTCTATTAGTCAGCATTTTTTGATTGAAGGCGCTGACGCATTAAGTTGATACCCAACCGCTCTACTGAAGTAACCGTTGAATAAGGAAATACACTCATGCAAAAAACCATTCTAATCACTGGCGCAACCGATGGTATCGGTCTGGTAACGACCAAAATATTGGTTGAACAAGGCCATCATGTATTACTGCATGGACGTAGCCCTGCAAAGCTAGAGGCAGTGGTCGATAGCCTTTCAAAGCTAGTCACTACTGGTAGTATCGAAAGCTATATCGCCGACCTTTCGGATATTCAGCAAGTTGAGGCGCTGGCTAAAGCGGTAGCAGCTCAGCACAGCTCATTGGATATTCTGATTAATAACGCTGGTATATTTCAAACTGACAGCCCTATCACCGCCACTGGCTTGGATACACGCTTTGTGGTTAACACACTGGCACCGTACGTGCTGACGCGACGCTTGTTACCGCTAATGAATGCTGAGTCACGCGTGGTAAATTTATCCTCGGCCGCTCAAGCGCCGGTGAACCTTGACGCACTGCGCGGCAAAGCAAAGCTGGAACCAATGGAAGCTTACGCGCAAAGCAAATTGGCGATTACTAGCTGGTCTCACCACATGGCGCTTGAGCTAGGTGATACGCCGGTGATTGTGGCGGTAAACCCTGCTTCCATGTTGGGCAGTAAAATGGTGAAAGAAGGTTTTGGTGTTGATGGTGGCGATCTGCGTATTGGTGCGGATATCCTAATACGCGCTGCGCTATCGGATGAGTTTGCAGATGCTACCGGCAAGTATTTTGATAATGATGCCCGTAAATTTGCAGCCCCACACCCTGATGCATTTAATACTCAAAAATCAGCTGAGTTAATACAGGTGATGGAAGCGGTTTTAGCTGAGCTTTAAAGGGTTTTAGCGTCTTTTTTTACTGGAGCCCTGAAGCCAGGCTCCAGTATTAAGTCTGCACGACATTGACAGCGAAATAAAGCAGCCTGAATGAATAAGGCGTCTGCTGAAATACATTGCCTTTAAACCCAGAAGGTATATTCTGGAAGTCTAAAATCGTTTCGTCATTTATCACCGATAAGCTGGCTGAGCGCTCAATGATTGAGGCAGCTCTATGACCACGTTACGTTTAAGCTACCAAACGGTCGAGTTTGGTAAGATTGACATCCACTTGTGTACCCTACGCAATAATCAGGAATTTCATGACCCTGAAGGCGTTGCCGAAAAGCTGGGAATCTCCTCTGCTAGCTGGCCGTTATTTGGTGTAGTTTGGCCATCCGGCTTGGTACTCGCTCATCACATGCTTGACTACGACACCAGCTCCAAGCGAATTCTGGAAGTGGGCTGTGGCATGGCGCTTTCCAGCTTGTTACTTAACAAAAAAATGGCCGACATTACCGCAACCGATTATCACCCAGAAGCCCAAGCCTTTTTAGAGCGCAATACGCTATTAAATCATGATAGGAATATCGCTTTCGAGATGGCAGATTGGGCTGCTAAAAGCGACAAACTTGGATTATTTGATCTCATTATTGGTAGCGACTTACTGTATGAGGACGAGCATATAGAGTTATTGGCAGAATTTATTCATAACCATGCCAATCCCAGTTGTGAAGTGATATTGGTCGATCCCGGCCGTGGTAGAAAAAACAAGCTGAGTACGCTAATGACAGCTTTTGGCTTTACTGCTTCTCAATTAAAGCCAGATCATACCGAATACCTTAGCAAAGCCTTTAAGGGTCATATTCTGAAGTTTGTGCGCTGAGGCTTAGCTGGCTATATTTCTAACCAGCTAAACTGAAAACTAAGCAACTAAACACTCAGCAGCTAAATACCAACCAGCTGCTAAGCAAAGGCCTCTTCCAGCCATGCTCCCAAGTCGCCATCAGGTGGTAGCAATATCGCACCTTCAGGACAATGCTCCACAAGCGCCTCAGTTTCAGGATGAAATAACGTCGTCATGCCTGCGGCTAAACCAGCCTTGGCACCTGTCACGCTATCCTCAATCACCAAACACTCATTAGCAGCTAATGAAAGCGCTTTGGCTGCAGTCAAATAACAGTCAGGAGCGGGCTTACCCTGCTCAACATCATTACGACTTACTGTGATTTGAAAATAGTCCGCCAGCTGTGTCACTTCCAGATTTAAATTCACTTCATCACGGCTGGAATTAGATACCAGCGCCATAGGCACACCTTTGGCAGTAAACGCATCCAAAATGGCCTGACTGTTTTTCAGCGGCTTAATACCGGCCGAGCAAGCCTGATAATATTTCCATTTAAGCTGCTTCCACTCATCAAGCGTTAGATCCAACCCAGTGACTCTCACCACCGCTTGGTGCACTTCGACGAAGCTCGAACCGAGCAAAGCATCATGAGTACCTGGCGGAACCGTCACACCGAGTGAGGCCATGGACTCATCAAAGGCTTGCTCGTGAGCAGGCTCGCTGTCGATCAAGGTACCGTCCATATCCCATAAAATGGCTTTCAATGTCATCGTGTTTCCAATAATTGCTTCGTTAGTGATGCTCACTCTACCTAAGCATTCGCTAAATCAAAAACAAAAAATGCCCGAACAAGTCGGGCACTTCGGTAGTCATTGTAAAAGGAAATTATTCCTTAGTCATGACCAGACCTTCTTTTCCGTTTCTATCGTAGAATACCAACTTGCCATCATCCATCTGCTGCACACTACCCATGCGACGCATGATACGTAGGTAAGCACCTTCAAGGTTACCAAGGTGAACGGTAGGCTTACCCTCTCCCTGACTCACTAAAGGACAAGGTGTACGCGTACGATCCATTTGAGTAATGGTAAAACCGGTGTAACCAACCTGCTTAAACTTAGCGGCATACTTATTACAGCCAGTATCGCCAGTCATAGTGTCAAGATTAACCGTCATACTCATATCAACGACTGCAGGAACTGGATTTCCATAAGTCGACGATACACGCCATTTGGTACCTAATAATGATGGACCACCACTATTCAAAGGGCACGATTGAGTCGCACGACTAGTGATACCTTCCGGCTCATCTAAATCTGCTGCAATCACTGGTGAAGCAAAAATAGTCGCAGAAAATGCGCTAATTAAGCAAAAATTTAGTGTCGAACTTCTTCCGTTGGTTCTCACAAAGGACCTCCCTGATTATTCATCCTTTTAGACTAAAACAAAACAATGCCTGTGTCTTATATACCACAGTTACATATCATATAGGAAAAAAGATTGCCATTCTGATAAAAATTCGATCATATTCATTTTATGAACATCATCATTGAATTTAATAAGAAAAAACAACACCTTCCATGTGTCGTAAATCTACTTGCGTATGGCTTGTATGCTATTGCATAAAACATAATGCTGTGTTAAAAATCCCCAACACTTTAGAGAAGGGCCACAATCGCCCCCAAAAGTGTTCGATGATAACAACAATTAAAATGAAAAGAATTTGCAGTAAAAACTTATTATTGATTCCCCGGAGTACATTCTATGAACCTCAAACCCCTCGCACTGATGGCGAACGCCTGTGCGCTCGTCTTTATGATGCTCAGCACTTCTGTATTTGCCATGTCTGACCTATATGGCAACCCAAGCGAACTACAAAACATAGTTGGCAAAGGGAAGTGGATCGTTGTTAAAGTGTGGCGCTCTGACTGCGGTATTTGCATGAAGACCATGCCTGAAACCGACTCAGCTCGCTACAGCATTCCAAACACTAATATTATCGGCGTATCGCTTGACGGTGACACCAACGTCGCCAAGAACTCGCTAAGCCGCTTTAATGTTCATTTCAAAAATTTAGTCTCTAACCGCAGCGACTTCAATCGCTACCTGAGTAAAAGTACAAGAAAGAGTATTAAAGGCTACCCGACTTATATGATTTACTCTCCGGATGGCAAACTTAAAGCCATGCAGACCGGCGATGTAAAGCCTCGTGAACTCAGACAGTACATTAGTCAGCAAGGCTCGCTGTAAAGTTCACCAAATTATAGTAGATTAGAATATAAAAACCGGCTTTTTAGCCGGTTTTTTGTTATACGTACCAAACACATAAATGGATTTAATAATTATCGCGCATCATACCTATTATCATTAGGTAGCTCAGGCCTTCGCTGCCGCCTTAAATCGCTCCAAAGCCGCACCACTATCCAACACGCCACGCACCGCCTCTGCGGCCTCAGACATTGCCTTAAAACGCTGTAAATGCGTCAGCGCTATTGCGCCAGCATAAACCAGCGAATCATACATCATCCCCTGCTCTCCACCCAAAGCCGCCAATCCTTGGCTTGCTGAGGCTGCTGCTAGCGCATTACCATCAACCGATAACATAACCCCCTCTTCAACCGGAGGCTCCGGTAGGTCCACAGGCAGTGGCACCGCTCGCGACGTTGCCTGAATCGAGACGTCATCAGGAGATAAATCCCGCTGCTCTAATTCACCATCGGCATAATAAGAAAATAGCCGTCCAGCCTGTTGCAGTGATGGAATCGTGCCACCCTCCACGCCACGCATAAACATTGCCGAATCAAATCCTGCCTGACGCGCCAAAGCGGCATAGATTGGCGGATAGGCTTTATGCACATAACCACTCATAAAATGCGTTTTCTGACGCGCGCGAATTGGCCCTAGTAAAGATTCTACGGTATTGAGCACCTGACGCTTCACCATGCGCTTACGTAATGGCATCAGTGCATGAAGTGCTGGCGCGAACTGCTGTTGGTCAACATAGGCCCATCCGATATCAGTAACTTGCTTAGCCGCCGCTTCAACACTTAAATTTACATCCAAACCTGCCGCACGTAGTACCCGATGGTGAGTCGCACCAAGCTTAGGGCCTACCACTTCCAATCCATGCGATACCGCATTAACGCCTAAAGCAGCTAACACAGCCGGTAAAAATGGCGAGGCTGGAACTCCCCGTGCATAGCCATCATAAGGATCGGAAAGATCAACCAACTCATCCACCTCAGCCGTCGCGTGCTGCGAACCTTCAATTAAGGCCTGCAATATTCCACGGTTCTCTTCATCAGTTTCACGCTTCATACGCAAGGCGATAAAGAATATGGTCGTTTGTACCGGATCGGTTTCGGGTAACAGCATGACGCGCATCGCATCGCGAGCTTCTTCAAACGATAAGTCTTTACTGTAGTCCGGACCCGTCGCTACTTTCTGAATACATTGGCGCAGGTGCAGCTGAGGATTAAAGTCATTCATAGATTTACCGATTGCAGGAGTTTAGGAGTCGTTCGTTATCACAGAAGAAATCTTCATGGGCTGAGTTTATTGTGCGGCCTTGAAATTGCAAACACAACCACCGGCAGCTATACGCTAACTCACCCTGTCAGCACTGAAATTTATCGCTAGTCATACACTTTTTAAATTGATTAATCTTAGTTCAGTAACCATTCATCGCTCAACTGTAGAATGGCCGACAGCTTCCAGGGGCTAACAACACGACGACAAGAATAATAAGAAGAACGAATAAAAACAATAATATACGTCGATGTTGATTTAAAGCTGGATGACGGGATAACAAAAAATAATAAAAACCCGTAAAAAAGGCTTGCAGGACTATAGAGTGATCTATAAAATGCGCAGCTTCTTCGCCGCAATAGCTCAGTTGGTAGAGCAACTGACTTGTAATCAGTAGGTCCCGCGTTCGATTCGTGGTTGCGGCACCAAGATACCAAAAGGTCATAATGTTTACATTATGGCCTTTTTTTATGCCTGTTTTCTATGCCCGAAAAAACGTGTACAGTAATCCCCGCAACACCTCCGGCTGGCAATAAATCCTCCCCCGATTGAACTACTGACGAAATCCGGAAACTAACTACCTGCTTAATTATCTTCAACAGGATTAAAACCCTACAGGACGTTTTCTATGTTAAAACAATTATCCACCGTATTACTAAGTGCGGTAATCAGCGTCAACGCTTTTGCAGCGGCAGATCTAAATCCTGCGAAACAAGCTTTTTACAAAACACTAAACTCTGTTTCACAGGACTTCAAAAAATCCGTTCAAGCCATGCAGCAAAACGAACAGAAGCTGCAAAAGTCCCGAGCGGCGCTTCAGAAGAAGCAACACGACAACACACTGACACAACCAGAAAAGCAATGTGTCGTTGCCTTATTGGATCGTGCGACTCGCTCTTACTCTTTAGTCAGAAGCACAATCAACAACGTAAAACAGTACGACAATCAACTGACAGCCCTACGTGGCTTTGTTCAGCGCGCGACTGTTGAACAGCAAATGAAACAAGCTGCCGACAAAGGCAACCAGATCATTAAGCAAATGGATACGATGTTTGCTAAGAATCGCACCATGTCACAGCAGTGGTCTAAGAATGTGAAAACAATCTGCGATCGAGTGCCTGCACCGGCTAAATAAGCTGCGCTGATCTGCTTCATCGACCTTGGGCTAATCCATCTGCGATTACCCAAGGTCGCATTCTCTTTGAACCCATGCCACTCCTGACGTAACATGCTTCATTCACTGATGACGCATTACAATAATAGGAATGAATAATGGGAAAACTCTTCAGAATTGCGGGCGCACTGCCCTTTCTAATGGCCGTGTTTCTCAACACAGTGGTCGATCTCGGTCACAAAATCGTCATTCAGAACACCATTTTTAAAGTCTACGATGGCAGCGAGCAGATTTACCTGACTGCAATCGTTAATGGCTTAATCCTGCTTCCCTTTATTTTGATGTTTGGCGCGGCGGGCTATCTCTCCGATAAATACCCCAAAAATAGCGTCATGCGCTTAGCGGCCTGGGCGGCTGTCGGCCTAACCGTTGCCATTACTCTCAGTTATGCCATGGGCTGGTTCTGGTTGGCATTTGGGATGACCTTTTTACTGGCGGTGCAATCTGCCATTTACTCCCCGGCTAAGTATGGCTATATCAAATCTTTATTCGGCAAAGAGCATTTGGCAGAAGGGAATGGCTTAGTCCAAGCAATTTCGATTATCGGCATTCTGGCTGGCACGCTAATCTTCTCGGCACTGTTTGAGCTTAAGTACCCACAAGACGCGACCGAAAAAAGTGACATCTTGCTCAACTTGGTTCCGCTGGGCTTTATCCTGATTATCAGCAGCGTGCTGGAGCTGATTATGATGTACCGTTTACCGCAACTGGAAACCGCATCAGTCGACGAGCGCTTTGACTTTCAGGCGCTAAAACGTGGAGCACTGACCACCAGCAACCTGAAACCCATTATTCAAAACAAAGTTATTTTTCTGTCAATTGTCGGTTTAGCCGTCTTTTGGTCTATTGGACAAGTCATGCTGGCGGCCTTTCCCGCTTTTGCTAAAGCACAAACAGGCGAAACCAATACCATTATTATTCAAGCGATACTGGCATCATCCGGAATTGGTATTGCGCTTGGCTCAGTGATTGCGGCCCGTTTCTCCCGCAACTATATCGAAACCGGGTTAGTGCCCATTGGTGCGGCGGGTGTGGCGATTGGTTTATTTATACTGCCAAGCCTCAGCAATCAAGCCCTCATGGCGCTCGACTTTATGTTTATTGGACTAATGGGCGGCCTGTTTATCGTGCCCCTCAATTCATTAATCCAATACCATGCGGGCGAGCATGAGCTGGGTAAAGTACTGGCGGCTAATAACCTGATCCAGAACATTGCCATGCTCACATTCTTGGTGATTACCGTGATGTTTGCGGTCATTGGCATCGACAGCTTACATTTACTGTTTTTGATTGCAGTAGTCGCGGTCATTGGTTTTGGCTACACCGTTTACCAACTACCCCAAAGCTTGGTACGCTTTATCCTGTCCTACCTCATGAACCTGAAATATAAGGTAAATGTAGAAGGCATGAAAAATATTCCACCCAGCGGCGGCGTGTTGCTGCTTGGAAATCACATCAGCTGGATTGACTGGGCAATTGTGCAACTGGCTTCTCCGCGTCCGGTACGCTTTGTGATGCTGCGTAATATTTACGAGCGTTGGTACCTGAGCTGGTTCTTCAAGCTGTTCGGGTCCATTCCAATTGAGTCCGGCCCCGGCAGTACTGAGTCACTTAAAGCAGTCGCCGACCTGTTAAATGATGGCGAAGTCGTCTGCCTGTTTCCGGAAGGCACCATCAGCCGCACCGGCCACTTAGGCATCTTCAAACGTGGTTATGAAAAATCTGCCGCCATGGCGCACGACGATGTGGTGATTGTACCGTTCTATCTGCATGGACTATGGGGCAGTCAATTCTCTCGCTCATCTGAGCGCCTCAAACACGCGCCTAAAACCCAACGCCGCCGCGAGCTACTGGTTACCTTTGGCGTGCCGATCGATAAGGCTACAGAAGCCACGGTGCTTAAACGACGCGTATTTGATCTCTCGATTATTGCTTGGCAGCGCTTTAGCACAGAGCTGCAAACCCTGCCTAATGCCTGGATTGATAGCGTTAAGCAGATTGATTCTGAAATGGCCTTGGCCGATACGCTGAGTGAGCCACTTTCTGCGCGTCGCGCACTGACAGGCGCCATTGCTTTTTCACGACGCATTAATAACATTAGCCCTGAGCAAAATATCGGCTTATTACTCCCCACTAGTAGCGGTGGCGTGATTGCCAATATGGCGGGCTTACTCAGCGGTAAAACGCTGGTTAATCTTAATTACACCGCTAGCACCCATACCTTTAGCCGCGCCTTGCAGCAAGCCGAAATTAACACTGTGTATACGTCATCACGCTTTTTAAAGAAGTTACAACAACGCGGAATTGATCTTTCAGAGCCACTTTCCAAGGTCACTGTGGTCGAGCTGGAAACGCTCCGTGAATCCATTTCGAAACTGGAAATGTTCACCATTCTCTCTAGCATTAAATTGCTACCAGCCTCCGCGCTAAAAGCGATCTACAGCCGCAGTTATGATGCGCAGGCAAATGCCGCTATTTTATTCTCCAGTGGCAGCGAAGGTGATCCGAAAGGCGTCGTGCTTAGCCATCAGAATATTATGGCGAATCTAAAACAAATTAGTCAGATTCTGAATGCTGAAGGCGATGATGTAGTGATGGCTTCTCTGCCCTTATTCCATGCCTTTGGCTTGACCGCCACGCAGTTTTTGCCATTGATTGAAGGCTTACCTATGATCTGCCATGCCGATCCAACAGATGGCTTAGGTGTGGCGAAAGCAGTCGCCAAGTACCGCGCCACGATCTTGTTTGGCACCTCGACTTTCTTCCGCCTCTACACTCGCGACCGGAAGATTAACCCGCTGATGTTTAATAGTTTACGAATTGCAGTATCGGGCGCTGAAAAGCTTAATCCGGATGTACGCGATGCCTTCAAATTGAAATATTCACGGGATATTTACGAGGGCTATGGCACGACTGAAACCTCGCCAGTTGCCAGCGTTAATTTGCCAGACGTGCTGGACACCAGTTACTGGAAAGTTCAAGTAGGCGGCAAGCAAGGCACAGTAGGCATGCCACTACCGGGTTCCAGCTTTAAAATCGTTGATCCTGTATCCTTTGAAGAATTACCCGGCGGTGATGATGGCATGATTCTGATTGGTGGCCCACAAGTCATGCAAGGCTACTTAAACGACCCTGAGCGCACCGACAAGACCATTATCGAACGTGATGGCATTCGCTGGTACGTCAGCGGTGATAAAGGTCATTTGGATGAGGACGGCTTCTTGGTGATTGTCGATCGCTACTCGCGTTTCGCCAAACTTGGTGGCGAAATGATCAGTTTGACTGCGGTAGAAAGCGCGGTACGCACCAGCCTGAATGATGCTGACATTGGAATTGTTGCGGTTAATATTCCAGATGAGAAGAAAGGTGAAAGAGTCATCCTGATCACTAGTGGTGATATTGCTTTGCAGGAGTTACGGCAAGCCATGCTAGCAGCAGAAATCAATCCATTATTGATACCTGCGGCGGTAATGCAAGTTGAGAAACTGCCATTACTAGGCTCTGGCAAAGTGGATTTCTCGCAAGCCAAGCAGTTGGCGGCTGGTAATTAGTCGCCGGCTAGCGCAAGCGATCTAACCCAGCAGATAGCTGGCGACAATTCTCTTAGGCACAAAAGCCCGCGCAGGCTAATAATCTGTACGGGCTTTTTGTTTAGATCAAACGATTAACACTCAGTGATATTCACCGGCAGTTCCAGTACGTTGATTGCTAGGCCACCGCGAGCGGTTTCTTTGTATTTATTCCGCATATCCCGACCGGTATCACGCATCGTCTTGATGACTTTATCCAGTGAAACAAAGTGCGTGCCATCACCGCGTAGAGCCATTCTTGAGGCGGTAATTGCTTTCATTGAGGCCATGGCATTGCGCTCAATGCAAGGTACTTGCACCAAGCCACCAATCGGGTCGCAGGTGAGCCCCAAGTTATGCTCCATACCAATCTCGGCCGCATTCTCAACTTGTGCGGGCGTACCGCCTAGCACTTCGGTCAATGCACCAGCCGCCATTGAGCAAGCCGAACCAACTTCACCCTGACAGCCCACTTCTGCGCCACTAATTGAGGCATTGATCTTAAACAAAATACCGATCGCGCCCGCCGTTAGCAGGAAGCGAACCACTTTGTCGTCACTCCAACCCGGATTATTATGATCCATATGAAAGCGCGTATAGTAATGTAATACCGCTGGAATAATACCTGCCGCGCCATTGGTTGGCGCCGTGACCACTCGACCACCCGCCGCATTTTCTTCATTCACTGCTAGTGCGTATAGCGTCACCCAATCGGTTGCGGCCAGCGGGTCAACCATCACTCGTTCACGACGATCTTGCAGCTGCTTGTACAGAGCCGCCGCACGACGCTTAACCTTTAAGCCACCCGGCAAAATACCATCGTTTTTGCAGCCAGCTACTACGCAATCTTGCATTACTTGCCAAATTGCCAATAGCCCTTCGCGCACTTCCGCCTCAGTACGCGTAACGCACTCATTTGCCATCATGACATCGCTGATGTTCATATTATTGGCTTCGCAGATCTCCAACAGCATCTCACCACTGGTAAATGGGTACGGCACGACGGTTGGATTTTCAATGATGTGCGCACTCCCTGCGGCATCCTGATCAACAATAAAACCGCCACCCACCGAGTAATAACAGCGCTTTAGCACGCTATCACCTACCGCATCAAAAGCTTCAAAGCACAGGCCGTTCGGGTGAAATGGCAGACTTTTTTTGCGATGCATAATCAAATCAGCCTCTTCATCAAAACCAACTTGATGCTTTCCGGCTAGGTTCAGGGTTTTATGCTCTCGCATGTCAGCCAGCCGCTGGGGCATACTTTCAATATCAACACTTTCTGGAGACTCACCCTCCAAACCCAAGAGCACGGCTTTAATCGAGCCATGGCCCTTACCGGTGGCTCCCAGCGAGCCAAATAACTCTGACTTCACCCGACTCACATTCGGCAGTAAATCAGCATCGATCAAGGCTTGGGTAAAATACTGCGCCGCACGCATCGGTCCAACAGTGTGGGAACTGGAGGGACCGATTCCGATGGAGAATAAATCAAAAACACTAATAGACATTGGGATTTCCTGAAACTTGCAATTAACTGGCATTTTGTAAGGATTAATTCACTCGATCTTATGCCCGTCTATAGAATTTGTTAAATGAATAGTTAAAATAGAATTATTAATTTTATAAATGAATCTGAGTGCACCGCCATGAGTGTTCGCTATAAAAACTTATCCATTGATTTGTTACGTACCTTTACGACTGTCACCGAACTTGCCAGTATGAGTCGGGCGGGCGAGTTATTGGGACGGTCTCAGCCTGCGATCAGCCTGCAAATTCAGCGACTGGAAACTCTGGTTAATGAGCACTTATTTAAGCGTACCGCGGGGCAGCGCTTTGAGCTAACCGTCTCCGGACAAGTACTGTTTGATTATGCGCAGCGCATTTTGGTGTTAAACGATGAGGCAATGAATTATTTTGCCGCGCCAACCATGCGTGACAGCATTCATCTGGGAATTCCAAATGAGTTTGCCTCGACCCTACTGCCTCGCATTATTGGGCGCTTTGCGCAGATTTATCCGGGCGTGCGGCTGGAGGTCACTTGCGATCTGAGTAATGTATTGATGCCACAGTTTATGGCTAAGAAATTCGACTTATTACTAGTGTTGAGTGATAACACAATCCCCGCCACTCAACACACGAGCTTTGTGAAAGTCGATAGCTTGGTGTGGGTAACCAATAAAAACAAAGAAAGCCACTTGCGCAGTACCATTCCACTGGTGGTAGCGCCAGAAGGCTGTTTGTACCGTCGCCGTATGCTGCAACGCTTGAGCAGGATTAGCCAGCCTTGGAACATTGTGTACACCATTCCGGGGCTTACGGGGATTCAGGCAGCGATTGCCGAAGGGCTTGGAGTCACGGCACTGGCGAAAAGCACGGTGCCACCCTCTTTAGATATTGTTCGGGAGTCTGAGCGATTTCCTGAACTGGGCGATATTTCAATCAGCCTACTCCGGCAAGCCGATAGTACCGGAGAGGCGATTGATGTATTGGCGGAATATATTAAAACCAGTCTCGCTTAGATAGTCTCAGTTATCTTGCTGGCTCAGGCTCACCAATTTCCGCATTGTCGCTTTCAATGATTGGCGCAGGCGCTGCACTAACCATACGAGAATTTCGGGTTTGCAGGTTGGCTTGCACCTTAGAAACCATCGCTTCACGCCAGACAATCAAAATACCGGAAGCAATCGTAATGGCTGCTCCCAATACAACATAGCGGTCCGCGGACTCATTAAAGAATAGCGCACCGAAAATCACCGCCCAGACAATCTGACTGTATTGCATTGGCGCAATAAAGGCGGCATTGGCTGCCCGATATGCCAGAAATACCATCAACTGTCCGATCTGACCGAAGATACCAATCAGGAACATGACGCCCAACGCAGGCAACTCCATTGGCTTGTACACAAATGGCAGCATGCAACCCGTGATAAGAATACTTGCCAATAACGGGAATAGAATCATGGTCGCAGGGCTTTCAGTGCTACCAATTTTACGCGAGATTATGGCTGCGCCAGCACTGCTTAATGCGGCAATCAAACCGAATAGGTGCCCAAGGCTAACGCTTTCAACCGAAGGCCTCAGCACAATCAAAACACCGAGCAAGCCAATCAAAATTGCCGCCCAACGAGTGATATGCACTTGCTCGCCGAGAAAGTAGATTGCCATCACCGTGATCAACAACGGGGCAGTAAACAGCAAGACATAGACCTGCACCATTGGCAGCATCTTAAATGCCATAAACGCACAACAGAGGCTGCTCACCATCAACACCGCTCGCAACACCACCATCTTTAAATTATTCGCTTTGATACTGCCGGGGTTCGGGTCCATCAAACGCACAATGGAAAAGGGAACGTAGCCAAATAGCATGGCAAAAAAGATGATTTGAAACACTGAGTAATCGCTCAATGATTTCAATAAGGCATCGTGAGTGGAGAACGAAGCAAAACCAATTAATGCCAGCAGCGGCCCTTTGACAGCCGAGTGGCTGGCCAGTGATTGAGACATGACAACCCCGTAGATTTAAGTTTTACGACGACGCTCTCTGAAAAATGCCCGTAATTGTTCGCTGCATTGCTCGGCTAAAACGCCACCACTAATGGTTAAAGTATGCAGGTTATTTTCATCCTGCAAGGTGTTAAACACACTGCCTGCGGCACCGGTTTTAGGATCAAATGCACCAAATACAACCCGCCCGACCCGTGCATGCAACATGGCACCTGCGCACATCGCGCATGGCTCCAAAGTGACATACAGCGTGGTACCGGGCAAGCGGTAATTTTGCAATGTTTGACCCGCCGCACGCAGTGCCATTATTTCAGCATGCGCGCTGGGGTCATGATGAGTGATTGGTTGATTCCAACCCTCAGCAACGAGCGTATTATCTTTTACCAACACCGCGCCGACCGGGACTTCTCCCTGAGCTTGCGCGCGATCGGCCAGACGCTGCGCATGCAGCATCCAAACCTCATCTTGCGCAAGCTGATCGTCGCTGACTGTTTCGATCATTCCCACTCAATCGTCGCCGGCGGCTTGCCGGAAATATCATAAGTCACACGGGAAATACCATCGACTTCATTGATGATGCGCAGAGACATCAGCTCAAGGAACTCATAAGGCAAACGTGCCCAGCGAGCGGTCATAAAGTCAATGGTTTCAACAGCACGCAAAGCAATCACCCAGTCATAACGACGGCCATCACCCATCACACCAACCGATTTTACGGGTAGGAACACCGCAAACGCTTGCGAGGTTTTGTCATACAGGTCGTGACGGTTAAGCTCTTCCATGAAGATGTGGTCAGCAAGGCGCAGCAGATCTGCATATTCACGTTTCACTTCACCTAAAATCCGCACACCTAAACCAGGCCCTGGGAATGGGTGACGGTAAACCATCTGACGTGGCAGACCCAGCTCAACACCAATGGTGCGAACTTCGTCTTTAAACAACTCGCGCAATGGCTCAACCAAGCTCAGCTTCATATTTTCTGGCAAACCACCCACATTGTGGTGTGATTTAATCACATGTGCTTTACCAGTTTTGCTGCCTGCAGACTCGATCACATCAGGATAAATCGTGCCCTGTGCCAACCACTTTGCATTGCTCAATTTGGCAGACTCTTCATCGAAAATCTCAATGAACAAGTTACCAATGATCTTACGCTTGGCTTCAGGGTCAGTTACACCCGCTAAAGCATCAAAATAACGATCAGCGGCATTCACGCGAATAACCTTAACGCCCATGTGCTCGGCGAAAGTCGCCATGACCTGATCGCCTTCGTTCAGACGTAGCAAGCCAGTATCGACGAAGACGCACGTTAGTTGCTCACCAATCGCTTCGTGCAATAAAGCCGCCACCACTGAAGAATCAACACCGCCAGATAAGCCAAGAATGACTTCATCTTCACCGACCTGAGCGCGAACTCTGTCGATGCTGTCAGCGATAATATTCTTAGCATTCCACAAGCCTTCACAGCCACAAATACCGCGCACAAAGCGCGCCAGAATATTGCCGCCCTGCTCAGTGTGCGTGACTTCAGGATGGAACTGAATGCCGTAAAAACGACGCTCTTCATTCGCCATACCCGCAATCGGTGCATTCGGAGAACTAGCCATCAGGCGGAAACCTTCTGGCATACGCTCAACTTTATCACCGTGCGACATCCAGACATCCAGCAAAGCATGCCCTTCTTCAGTCACCACATCACAAATATCTTTCAGTAACTCAGTGTGGCCGCGCGCACGGACTTTGGCATGGCCAAATTCGCGATGGCTGGAGCTCACCACTTCGCCGCCTAACTGCTGCGCCATAGTCTGCATGCCGTAGCAAATGCCCAATACTGGCACGCCCAAGTCAAACACCAATTGCGGCGCAATCGGCGCATCTTCCAGCATGGCTGACTCAGGGCCACCGGATAAAATCACACCCTTGGCTTTAAAATCGATAATGCTTTGATCATCGATATCCCACGGCAGGATTTCGGAGTAGACGCCCGTTTCACGAACCCGACGCGCAATCAACTGAGTGTATTGCGAGCCGAAATCCAGAATCAGGATACGATCATCATGAATATTATTTGACATTAACGGGGTCTCAATTAGCTGTGGTAGTTAGGGGCTTCTTTAGTGATCGTCACATCGTGCGTGTGAGATTCCTTCATACCCGCACCGGTGATACGAACAAACTTAGGCTTAACTCGCATCTCATCCAACGTGGCACAACCGAGGTAACCCATACTTGAGCGTACGCCACCATTGATTTGGTGAATGATATTAGCCAATGGGCCTTTATGCCCCACCATGCCTTCAATCCCTTCAGGAACCAGCTTATCCACCGCATTTTCAGATTCCTGGAAATAACGGTCGCTAGAGCCCTTAGCCATTGCACCCAAGGAGCCCATACCACGGTATGACTTGTAAGAGCGGCCTTGATACAGAATCACTTCACCCGGCGCTTCATCGGTTCCTGCCAGCATACTACCCAGCATGACTGAATGCGCACCAGCGGCAATGGCCTTAGCCACATCACCAGAGTAACGAATACCACCATCAGCGATCAACGGAACGCCAGTGCCTTCTAAAGCCTTGGCTACGTTCATAATCGCCGTGATCTGTGGAACGCCAACCCCCGCAACAACACGAGTCGTACAGATTGATCCCGGACCGATACCGACTTTAACCGCATCAGCACCCGCTTCAACCAAGGCTAATGCGCCTTCGCCCGTCGCGATATTGCCGCCGATAACCTGTACTTGTGGGTAATTCTCTTTAACCCAGCGAATACGATCTAACACACCTTGTGAATGGCCATGTGCAGTATCAACAGTCAATACATCCACACCGGCTTCAACCAATGCCGCAACACGATCTTCTGTGCCATAACCCACACCAACAGCTGCGCCAACACGCAAGCTACCGCTGGCATCTTTACAAGCATTTGGGTGGTCAGTCGATTTCTGAATGTCTTTTACCGTAATCAAACCACGTAATTTAAACGCGTCATCAACCACCAGAATTTTTTCAATGCGGTGCTGATGTAATAAACGCAGAATGTCCTCACGATCAGTACCTTCTTTCACCGTTACCAGCTTATCTTTTGCTGTCATGATCTCACTAACTGGCTGATCATGATTGGTTTCAAAACGTAAATCGCGGCTGGTCACGATGCCAACCAGATCATTATCACCGGCAATAACCGGCACACCAGAAATGTGGCGCTTGGCCGTCAGCTCGATAACTTCACGAACCGTAGTATCAGCTTTTACAGTGTAAGGATCTTTAATGATGCCGCTTTCGAACTTCTTCACGGTGAGCACAGCGCGGGCCTGAGCTTCAATAGTCATATTCTTATGAATAATGCCTAAGCCACCCTCCTGAGCTAACGCAATCGCGAGTTTAGCTTCGGTAACGGTGTCCATAGCGGCCGAAGCCATAGGGATATTCATGCGAATATCGCGCGTGAGAAGCGTGCCGAGATTTACCTCAGCAGGCAGCACGTTTGAATGTGCGGGGACGAGTAACACGTCGTCAAAAGTGAGTGCTTCTTCTAGAATTCGCATAAGACCTCCAAGGTACCTGGGAGCGAGTATTTTCCAAAATTAGCGCCTCATTATAAACCATTGACGCATCTGGGGTAAACTGCTATCAATAGATCACGACATAGAATGATAAGCTTCTAACGCGGAGTAATTGATGAAACTGAAACACATCGCCACAGGCTTGGTACTCGCCATGGCCGCAAGCAATGCCTCAGCAGCCACGCTGGAAGAGGCTACAGCGGCAGTTGAAGCCGCAAAACAGTCCGGATTTTACTGGCTGAACACCGATAAATTATTGGAAAATGCCCAGCAAGCGCAGGTCAATAAAGACACTGAAAAAATGAATGAATTCATTGAACAGGTCATGACACAAACGGCCGGTGCACTGGCTCAGGCAGAAGCGGCTAAAACAGCAGGCCCGACGTTCTAAAGTTTGCCTGACAGAACCACCTGATAATTATGAATATGACAAAGCCGGGCTTTCCCCGGCTTTTTGCTGGGAGACGTTAACATCATTGATCAAAATCGCACGGTACTGACCGTGTCAGACCTGAACTCAGAAGTGGCGTTGATGTTATCGAGAAGCTTCGGCCTGCTATGGCTGGAAGGTGAAATTTCCAATTTCTCGCGCCCAGCTTCCGGACACTTCTATTTCTCCTTAAAAGACAGCAAAGCCCAAGTACGCTGTGCCATGTTCCGTAACAAAAATATGGCGCTACGCCTGAAGCCACAAAATGGCATGCAGGTGATGGTACGAGCGCGGATTGGCTTGTATGAGCCTCGCGGCGAGTTTCAAATCGTTGTCGAGCATATGGAAGAAGCCGGTGCCGGTGAGCTGCAGCGCCAGTTTGAAGCGCTTAAAGCCAGTCTGGCGGCAGGCGGTTTATTTGATCAGGAGCATAAAAAGCCACTGCCTTTTTTGCCAGAAGCCATCGGCGTGATTACCTCCCCAAGTGGCGCGGCGATTCGCGATATTCTGCAAGTGCTGGAGCGTCGGGCCCCACAAGTGCCTGTTTATATTTACCCCGTTGCCGTACAAGGGCGCAGTGCCGCGACGCAAATTGAAACCGCTATTCGCTTAGCTAATAAGCAAGCGCGTTGCGATGTATTGATTGTTGGGCGCGGTGGCGGCTCAATGGAAGATCTCTGGTCTTTTAATGAGCGCAATGTGGTCATGGCAATCCATGAATCCAAAATTCCGGTGATTAGTGCGGTCGGACATGAAGTCGATGTTACGATTTCAGACTTCGTTGCGGATGTTCGCGCTGCCACGCCCTCAGTTGCTGCTGAATTAGCCGTTCCTGAAATGAAAGAGCTGCGTTTGCAAGCCACGCAGCGCCATGTGCGACTGATTAATGCCATGCGCCGCAACCTGCAAACGCGCCAACAAGCTTTACAGCTGCAAGAACAAAAACTGTCTCACCAGCGCCCTGCTTACCGGTTGCAACAGCAGCAACAGAAGCTGGATGAATTGGAGCAACGACTCAAGCGAAGTGTTAGTTTACGGCTGGAGCGCCAATCTGCCCGACTAAGCCAACTTGAGACCAAGCTGCAATCAGTATCCCCGCAGCGTTTATTAGCTAACCGCCAACAAAAAACAACTCAGCTGGAACAACGTTTGCAACAATTGATGCAACGGCAATTCCAAGGACACCAATCCCAACTAGCTGTGTTAGCTGCTCGCCTGAACAGTGTAAGCCCGCTCAATACTTTACAGCGCGGCTATAGCATTACTCAGGATGCGAAGACGGGCGCGGTTATTCAGCGAGTCGATCAGGCCCATCTGGGGCAAACCCTAAATATTCGGGTTGAAGATGGGCAGCTGCAAGCGGTGGTTAGCGAGCAGAAATCCCTGCTATAACTCGCGACGCCTTCTTAGTACAGCCTCACTCCACAGCCAGTTTTTCGTCGATGCGATTCAGTATCGACGACATTTATTATTGCGATTTCTGTAAAACTCATTTATTTTAAACAAATGTTTGGTTAGCAAGCATTTGTTTATTTGAAATAATGAGGCCGCTTAAATGACTGAACGCGAGTTGGAAATCTTAGCATTACTCAAACAAGACCCACTCATGCCACAGCAGGATATTGCTGACCGGATTGGTATAAGCCGCTCCGCTGTCGCTGGGCATATTATGAACCTTACCAACAAAGGCGTGATTCGCGGTAAAGGCTATATCTTGGCAGAAGCGCGCTATGTCGTGGTGATTGGTGGTGCCAATATGGACATTCTTGGCAGGCCTGCGGGTAACTTGAGAGTGGGCGATTCTAATTTAGGTAGCGTTAGTACTTCTCCCGGCGGCGTCGGTCGGAATATCGCCGAAAACCTCGCCCGACTGGGCACCGATACCCGCCTAACCACTGCAGTCGGTAAAGACACCTACGGACAAGAGATTATCGAGCATTGTCAGCGCGCTGGCATTGATATGAAACACACGCTGCAATTAGCTGATGGCGTGACCTCAACCTATCTATCGGTTCTGGATGGCGATGGCGATATGCACGTGGCCATTAACGATATGGCGATATTAGAGCGCTTGAGTGTTGATGTACTCAAATCTCAGCAAGCCATGTTGCAACGCGCGGATGTCATTATTATTGATGCTAATTTATCGCAAACAGCACTCGCGTATATCTTAAGTAATTATGCAGATGTACCCCTGTTTGTTGATCCCGTTTCTTGTGCTAAGGCGACTAAACTCACGCCCTACCTCAATGCCATTCATACCCTTAAACCAAACCTTAAAGAAGCCGAGCAACTCTCAGGAATCGCGATTACTGATTCTGAGCAATTGCCAGAACTAGCCAATTGGTTTCATGAACAAGGCGTTAAACGAATCTTTTTAAGCCTTGGTGTAGATGGCGTATTTTACAGCGATCAGCAGGAACAAGCCCTACTCCCCGCCATGCCGGTTTCAATGGTGAATGCCAATGGTGCGGGCGATGCCTTTTTGGCTGGGCTGGCACATGGCTTTATCCAAGACTGGTCAACCCGCCAATCAACCGAATTTGCCATGGCTGCCGCAGTCGTAGCCCTATCCGATATCGCAACCATTAATCCCAATATGTCTGAAATCTCAGTCAATCGAATTATCAAGGAGTCTTTATGTTAAACCAGTATCTGGACATCAACCCTGAAGTGAAAGCGGCACTCGATGCCGGACGTCCAGTCGTTGCCTTAGAATCGACCATTATTTCTCACGGAATGCCCTATCCACAAAACGTGGAAACGGCGCTGAAGGTTGAGCAGATTGTTCGTGATAACGGTGCTGTGCCTGCAACGATCGCCATTCTGAATGGCCGCCTGAAAGTGGGAATGACGCACGAGGAAATTGAATATTTAGGTAAAGCGGGTCAGGCGGTAATTAAAACCAGTCGCCGTGATATTCCGTTTATTGTGGCGCAAAAAGTTGATGGTGCAACCACCGTTGCATCGACCATGATTTTGGCGGCGATGGCTGGTATTAAAGTGTTTGCAACTGGTGGTATTGGTGGCGTACATCGCGGCGCTCAGCAGACGTTTGATATCTCAGCTGACTTACAAGAGCTGGCAAATTCTGATGTGGCGGTTATCTGCGCCGGTGCTAAATCGATTTTGGATATTGGCTTAACTTTGGAATATTTAGAAACTCAAGGGGTGCCAGTAGTCGGGTATCAAACGGATATGCTGCCCGCTTTCTACACGCGTGAAAGTGATTTTGGTGTTGATTACCGTCTTGATGAGCCCAAGCAGATCGCTGATGCGATGGCGGCTAAATGGGAGATTGGATTAAAAGGTGGTTTGGTAATTGCCAATCCGATTCCTGAGCAATACGCTCTTGATAAGGCCATGATCGACGAAGTCATTAAGGATGCAGTTGCTGAGATGGATGACAAAGGCATTTCAGGTAAGGATTCAACGCCATTCTTACTAGCAAAAGTCGCTGAAAAAACAGAAGGCAGCAGTTTAGCCGCCAATATCCAGCTGGTATTTAACAATGCTAAGTTGGCGTCACAGATTGCTTGTGAGTTTTATAAGTAATTCTGCGTGTACGCTAACGGTCATCATTAATCGCCATCACAAAGCTTTAAGGAACTCCGCCAATAAGGCTTGCTCAGTTTCATTTAGCTGAATGGGCGGTAAGTGATGTCCAGTCTGCGCCTGACTAGGTGGGTTGACGTAATAAGCAACAACCCGCACCAGTGATTGAAAACGGCCATCGTGCATATATGGTGCCGTTTTCGATACATTTCTCAGACTGGGCACTTTGAAATTCCCCGACATATCGTGTCGGTTGCTATTCATGTATTTTAGATCTTTGCAGACATCTTTCGGTGCATCGCTGTATTCACCCAAGCAATTAAACTCATCCCAACGCTGCGCTTCGGCAACTTGTGAGCGTCCCATGTCTTTTCCGGGAGTGCCTGTGCCAATATTTTGGAAGGATTGATTGGATAGCACCGGTGATAAATGACAGCTAATACAGGCGCCTTTGCCAATGAAAAGCTTTAGACCTTGTTGTTCGCGAGTGCTTAATGCTGGCTTTGTGTCAGCTTGTGCTGCCTGATTGAGCTGATCAATAAACTGATCGAAGCGCGAAACTGGAAACTCCAATGTCGACTCATAAGCTGCCAGTGTTTTGCCGATATTGGCAAAAATCCGGTTAATTCGCTTGCGGTCTTTAATGGCTAACGACTTCCACAACTTGAGGCTTTCGAGGCTTCCATTTGGGGCTGCTTTTTCTGGCCATGATGCAAGCTCTGTAGCGCTGGGTGGATTGCCAAAAATAGCGGTATATTCTTCACGATATTGATCAATCGCAAATAGCTTATGAATTAATGAGACACGCGTCAGATTATGCTCATCAGGGTTTTCAAGCGGGCCTAATGCTTGCGACCAGACACTGTCTTTGCGGCCATCCCAGAATAGCCATTGTTGGTGTGATACGCCTAGCAATGAAGGTGTGTTTCGAGTGCCTGTGCGTATTCCCTTGGCTTGAGGTAGGCCATCACTAAATGCGATATTGGGTTGGTGGCAGGTTGAGCAGGAAATTTTTCCGTTATCGCTGAGTCGCGGGTCAAAGAATAATTTTGATCCCAGGCTAATTGCTTGGGTATTTGTTTGGTATTTATTGCTCGGGTCTATTCGGGATTTATTGAGATGCTTGATTGATAGCGTATCCAGTAAGGCTTTTTCGCCAGCGCTCCAGTTCAGTAAGCCAGTAGCAGAAAATTTACCGTCCGCCGCCTGAGTAACTACTTCTTGTCCCGCCTTTGGAGTTTTTAGCTTAGCTTGAGCCGCAACTTGTCCGGTTTCAGCGTTTGCTACCAATCCCACAACCGGCTGCTCAGATTGCTCAGATATTTTCGCAGCAGAAACTAAACCTTGCTCCTGATCATCACAAGCACTTAAGGCCAGCCCCATCACCGCTAGTACGACGACCGTTAAAGGCGCTCGTAAGCTACCCACTTCCAACAACCGTTTCATTAGATAGTAAAGTCAAAAATGACCTGATCAGACGTATCAGCAGCATCGATTTTAAAACCAACCGTCCATGCGCCCGGCATACTAAACTTCAATCCTTCAATCTGATATTCGCCGGCAGCCGCCGTGCTTTTAATCTGCGGCTTTGTTGGTAATCCGTGCCCGTGAGCTTTCATCCCGCCATCAATTACGATTTTAGCGCCATGCACTGGTTCACCACTTTGGGTAACGGTTAAACCACAAGATTGAAAACTACCAACCGACGGGATCGCATCACAATGAAAATTCGCCTTAAACAGGCCTGAGCGCCCTACTTGGCTCATGCTCCAACTCGTACTAACTGGAATGGCTTTAGTCGATGCAACTTGAGATTGAGGCATTTGTGCACTGTGTGCTGAATGATCAACATGGTTGTTATGAGACGCAGAATCACAGGATGCCACAGCAAATAATACAAAGATAAACAGCATTACCGAGATCGCGCTGATGTATACATTAGCCATATAAGTGCCTTTATTTTTAGTTATTATTGGCCAAAGTATAACGTTTGAACACTTCATCAGACAAGCCTTAGATTTTAAAGAGAGAAATGGTAATAAACCATTCTCTTTATTATTTAACATAACATTCTTACTATCAGTAGCGATCTACTCTAAAGATCACGGCGTAACCGTGACATTCACCTGCGCGGCATTTAAACGCCCTAGGCTATCACTGATCGCATACCAAAAACTGTCATTTCCGGTAAAGCCGGTATAAGGCACGTAGTTCAGTTGATTGTCTACAATGCTGACTGTCGCTCCATTCACTGAGTTGGTATTAACTTCTGAAATACTTAAGCCCGCACCGGTATCATTGGCTAGCACATTAATGGTAAGCGGCGTATTACGTGCAGTAGATACTGAATCAGTAATCGCAACCGGATACGCCGGTGCTGCGGCTTCTACCGTAATATTCACCACCGAGCTATTCACACGCCCTAAACTATCTTTGAATACATACCAGATGTTATCCGAGCCAACATAATCCTGAGCGGGCGTGTACAGCAGCTTATTATTACTGATCGCAACCGAACCACCTTTTAGTGAATACGGATTACTGGAATCGATCACCACCCCCGCCCCAGTATCATTGGCCAGCACATCAATAGTCAGTGCTGTATTTTGATACGCCGTAACCGTATCTGGATTACCAACCGGATAAGCACTCACATCTACACCTGTTACTTCAATAGTAACCGGCGCGCTATTACTACGACCTTGAGAATCTTCAAAGGCATACCAAAAGGTATCCGTTCCCGCAAAGCCAACGGGTGGTGTGTAACTAACCTGATTATTGCTCACCGTCACCACGCCACCTTCAAACGATGGGTTATTAACCTGCGTGATAGTGAGTCCTGCACCAGTATCATTAGACAATGGTAAAATCTGCAAGCCAGTATCACGGGCAGTTGTCACACTGTCCGGATTAGCGACCGGGTATTCATTAAGATTAACGCCCGTCACCGTTACAGTGATTTTAGTGCCAAACAACGCACCGCTAATATCACGTACTGAATACCAAAACACCTCAGTACCTGCAAAGCCAGCATCAGGCGTGTAGACCACTTTGCCATTACTAATTACAGCAGAACCATTTGCTGGATCATTTAACTCATTAAAGACAACTCCGCTACCCGTATCATTGGCTAAGACATCAATGGTGACTGCAACACCAGCCGCAGTTGTTGCACTATCTTCATTAGCTACCAGTGGCGTTGTATTGATTGTTTTCAGTGGGTTCTGTGTGTGCCAATCGCGTGGAATAATCTCAAACTTATTAGTGTGAGCATCCATGCGAGGATAATCCTCAGAGCGCGGCATATGATAAAAAGAGATGCCAACCCAAGCCACTAAATCCTGCCCTGATAGCGTTTCATTATTCGCAAACTGATCGACACTATCGGTGCCGCAACTATTAATACGCTGGTTATGCGAAGCGATCTGCTCACAGTTATTGGCGCGTGTTACATAAAAATCATTATAGGTGAATGGCTCGTAAGCTGGCCCCTGCTCACGATGCCCTACTTCACTTAAGCGGATTTCATAAGAAAGTGCATGGTTTTTGTCATTGCGCTGGCTGCCATCGCTGATCACCCAAGAGCGTTGTGATGTCGGCGATACCGAGCGAGAGACCTCATTGCTAAATGTCGTCATCGAACGCTGACGTTTACCATTAGCGGTTACATAGTTAATCTCAGAGGCGATATCATTATTCGCTGTGCCATTCAGATCAAAATCCAGACGCCAGAAATAATTGTGCATATGAGATAAACCGATGCGTGAAGTATTACCGGCTAACGCTGACAGTAACCATCCATGCGGCTCAATCGACGTGTTATTGATACGCTGCAATGAACCCGTCGCTACCATTGATGGCTCCATTCTGCCATCATCAAAAAATAACCACTGCGGAATATAAACGTAAGCACCCACTTTGGAGATGCTAAACACTTTCAGCGCATTGGCTTTAGCGGTTGTTTCATTGGAGCGATAAGCCGCCCCCTGCTCTACGACTTGAGTACAAACCGCATTCTTAGTGCCGTACTGGCGCAACTGTCCACCGGGGCATTCGACATTGCTAATGCTTCTTAGGTAACCACCACCCAGACCATAGTCCGAGACATCATGATAACGTGCGCCATTATCATCATAAGGCACATGAATCTGCGCCACAGCGGCATCCATCAACACCATACGGCGTGTGCCGTCGACCGGTGTGTAATACACGTGATGGTAGCGAATTCCATGATTATTATTGTGCGTCCAGCACATATCCCACCGTGCGCCACTGGCTAATGTCTGATCAATATAATAATTATCAGCACAGTGCTCTGCAGCCAATGCCTGGGAAGATGGTACAAATCCCCAGGCAACTATGCCAAGCATGATTAACTGCAACATCCTTTTCACAGCGGGTAAACTCTTCATCGCTAAATTCCGTTATTTATTTTGTATTATGGTCGGTGCTTATAGTGGGTTCTGACTATGCCAATCCCTCGGCAACAACTTAAACCCGCTCCAACGCATGCCGATTACATTGTCATCTTCATCGCGTGGTAAGTGGTGGTAGCTAATCCGGTTCCAGGCCACGACATCACTTTGATTAATGTTTTCACCGCTGGTGTAGCTTTCAACGCCCCAACCGCAACCGCTGGTGGTATCGTTGTCCGCTGCAAAGCGCTCGCAAGCCTTATAACGGGTAAAGAACACGTCATTCTGTAACCACGACTCACCATTGGAACCCGTTCCTTGGTGGTCATAATTCAGCAATACCAACTCATACGAAATAGCCGAAACGCCATTGGTTTCTGAACCGTCACGGATGCGCCAGAAGCGTTTCACTTCAGGGCTAAAGTCACGGGCAGCCTCAGTCGTAACGGTACTAATCGATTTGCTACGACGGGTGCGGTCAGCGCTTAAGCTACTAGTGATTTGCTCAACCACATCATTGCTTGCGTCACTGCCCAGATCAAAATCCATACGCCAGAAATAGTTATCAACAAATGACACGCCCGTGGTGCCATCTTGCTGAATGGGCCAGCCAAATGCGGTATCCGTACCCGTACGATTCAAATGACCACTCAAACCGACTCTCGGCTCGATCGAACCATTCTCATTAAACAACCACTGCACGGTATAGCTATAACTGCCTAACTGAGAGGCAGTTACTAATGACAAGGCTTTACCGCTCACCGCGTTACTGGTAGAGAACTTGTAAATAAAGCCACTATCTTGCTGTGTCTGGCACAACACGGCTTTACCACCGGAATAACGCAACTGACCGCCAGCGCACTCAGTGCTATCCAGATTAATAAAGTTACTGCCGCCTAAACCTGTTGCAGTCACCAAAAACTCAGGGCCTGCACCATCATCATAATTGCGCTGAATCTGCGCTAAAGACATCTCACCTAAGACACGACGCTGCGTTTGCCCTGGTGCCTTATAGCGAATATCACTCAGTACAACGCCTTCTTGATCACGTGCCTCCCAGCACATGCTCCAGCTTGCGCCACTGGTTAGGGTACTTTGAATAGTTTGTCCGCTAGGGCAGGAAAAACTGCCAGTACGAGCTTGTGCCGCCGAAAACGGGCTTAACAAACCTAGGATTGCCACAATCGGCAAAATGGCTTTTACGATACAACGCATGCTTAAAACCTCGCTTAGTAACCCATACGTTGAGAAACAACGCCGGCAGACAAATTCACAATAGGACTCACTTCAAACACCAGATTGTCATGGGTATACAGCACCAACTGCGCACAACGCTGTGCTCCACACACGGTGCTGGCTTCATTCACCACACCCGGCATGCTGTCGGCAAAAAAGGTAAAGGCTTTGTATTGCAGCTGATCAATTGTGCTGAGCTGGCCGCCAGTAATGCGCAGATACTCGGCCTGCAAAATACTCAGCTCTTCAGGGTCTTCAAACACAATGGAGATCGCGCGCGTCAGCTCGGTATTAGCCAATGGTGGCTGCATCTCTTTATTGCGAGTGGTTGAAATCACAGCATTGGTATCCAGATCAACCACCTTGGTGATCAGCTCATCGCTGTCATAATCATAGGAGGTCACATCTGCCCAGCGCTTATCGGCACTCACTTCTGACTTAGCGAAGCGGTGTGCTTCAACTCGCAGAAATTCAACGCCGGGATTACTGCTAGCAGAAGACTCAGCAGCAGTAGTTGCCATGCGCGCAGCAATAACGGGTGGATTCGCAATGGATTTTGCCATTTCAGTTTCAGCGCTGGACACCGGGTCCATGCTGCCGGCGTGAGCCGCCGTGACGAGGAACATCGAAGAGACCAACGATGCCAACATTCGTTTATTTTTCATTATCGCTCCGAGCCGGGGGACTCAGCCTCACAATTATTTAAAATCTATGTGTCATTAATAAGCGAAGCCTTGTCGTTTGTAAGTCGGAGCATGGATAAATGGGAAGAAGCCACCGACCAATGGGAGAGATTTATGCCTTAGTATTTGAATTTCAAAATGGTACTGGGCATAGGACTTATGCGATACTCGCGCCCAGAAAGTTTGTTATTTGATTCCCTCATCTATAAACCCGCGTATCAAGGATTTACCACATGTCTCAAGCGACACCCCGCCCAGTAAAACGTGCTCTAATCAGCGTGTCTGACAAAACCGGCATTGTCGAATTTGCTCGTCAGCTGCATCAGCACGATATCGAAATTCTCTCAACGGGCGGCACTGCAAGTCTGTTAGCCAAAGAAAACATTCCGGTCATCGAAGTGTCTGATTACACAGGCTTTCCTGAAATGATGGATGGTCGTGTAAAAACGCTGCATCCGAAAATTCATGGCGGCATTCTGGCGCGTCGTGGTCAAGATGATGCAGTTATGCAAGAACACGGCATTCCGGGTATTGATTTGATTGTGGTGAATCTATATCCATTTGAAGCAACCGTAGCCAATCCGGATTGCTCATTAGAAGATGCGATTGAAAATATTGATATCGGTGGCCCAACCATGGTGCGCGCCAGTGCTAAAAACCATGCACACGTTGCGATCGTAGTTGACCCGAATGACTACAGCAGTGTGCTGGAGCAATTGGCTCAAAACAGTGGCGTGATCGAAGCTGACAGCCGTTTCAAAATGGCCGTTAAAGCCTTTGAGCACACCGCTCGTTATGATGGCATGATCGCTAACTACCTTGGCAAAATCGTTGAAAACGGCAAGCCAGAAGGTTTCGCGACCACCTTTAATACGCAGTTAGTACTGGCACAAACCATGCGTTACGGTGAAAACCCGCATCAACAAGCGGCGTTTTATGTAGAGCCAAATAACAACCAAGCGTGCATCGCTTCTGCCAAGCAATTGCAAGGTAAAGAGCTGTCGTACAACAACATTGCAGATACCGATGCGGCGCTGGAATGTGTGAAGCAGTTTGATGAAAGCCCTGCTTGCGTGATCGTAAAGCATGCTAACCCTTGTGGTGTGGCTAAAGCAGACACATTGCTAGAAGCCTATGACAAAGCTTTCCAAACTGACCCTGAGTCAGCGTTTGGTGGCATTATTGCGTTCAACCAGCCTTTAGATACGGCAACGGCCCAAGCCATTATCGACCGCCAGTTCTCTGAAGTGATCATCGCCCCTTCTGTAATGGATGGCGTGAGTGAAATCATTGCGGCTAAGCAAAATGTTCGCTTATTGGTTTGTGGTGAGTTTACAAAAGGCGCTGGCTATCAGGATTACAAACGCGTTGCCGGTGGCTTATTGGTTCAGGACAGCGATCAGTTGTTGTACCAAGAGCTGAATGTCGTGAGCGCACGTGCACCTTCTGAAGAAGAAATGCGTGACCTGTTATTTGCATGGAAAGTGGCTAAGTTTGTGAAGTCGAATGCCATTGTCTATGCTAAAGATAACCGCACAGTTGGCGTTGGCGCAGGCCAAATGAGCCGCATTAACTCGGCCCGCATCGCTGGTATCAAAGCAGAACACGCGGGCCTAACCGTTCCGGGTTCAGTCATGGCATCAGATGCCTTCTTCCCATTCAAGGATGGTATTGAAGCAGCTGCTGAAGCAGGCATTGCCGCCGTGATTCAGCCAGGTGGCTCAATGCGCGATGCAGAAGTGATTGCCGCAGCAGATGCCGCTGGCATGGCGATGATCTTTACTGGCATGCGTCACTTCAGACACTAAGCTTCCACCGTTTATGCAAAAAAGCCGGGCTTGTTCCCGGCTTTTTTGTGGGAAACCCTTTATTCTGATCACACATGATAATTTCTGACTTGCTCAAACGCCATTCCAGACTCGCTTGGTCTGGGCTGATCGTCGCCTGCCTCTTATTGGCCTACGGGATTCAACAGCAGATTCACCGCTATTACTTTGACGCTGTGATCACCCAAAGTGACGAGCGTATGCGCTTTTTTAAAAGCACCCTACTCGCCTCCTTGAGTCGCTATGACTACCTGCCAGCGATACTTAGCAGCAATACTGCGCTATTTGAGCAAGCGATTACCGAACCCGAGCTGGTAAGTGAGCAATTGCTGTCACTGCAAATTCGCTCCGGCTCCGATACCTTATATATTCTCAATCCGGACGGGCTAACCATTGCTTCCAGTAACTGGAAAACGCCCGTCAGTTTTATTGATAATAACTACAGCTTCCGACCCTATTTCAAGCATGCAATCAGCCAAGGTGAAGGCCGTTTTTATGGCATTGGCGCGACCACTAAAACACCGGGATTCTTTGTTTCTTCACGCTACCCTCGTGACTTGAGTGCTCAAATACAAGCCGTTGCCGTAGTTAAAGTGGATTTGCTGCCGCTGGCCGAGAGCTGGCGTAATGGCGCAGAGACCGCCTTTGTAACCAACGAAGATGGCATTGTGGTACTCAGCAGCAATAGCAATTGGCTGTACAAAACCTTGCGCCCTTTAAGCGTTGAACAACTAAGCAATATTGCAACCCAGCAGCAATTTTTAGATGAAAAGCTCCCCGCGCTCAATTTAACTACCGATGACCAAGCCTCGACCATTAACCTAGACGGCACACGCTATGTCAGAACCGTTACCGAAGTCGGCAGCGAGGTCGGGCTTAATGGCTGGACCCTGCATTACCTTATTCCACATCGGAAAATTACCGAGCAAACTCTTAGCGTTTGGACCAAAGCAATTGTCATCCTGCTTGGCATTATTGCGGTCATGCTGGGAATTCGAGTAATCAATACTCGCGCCGCACTTAAAACCTCTCAAGGTGAGTCACTGCAACTGCGTGAACTGAATCAGTCGCTAGAGCGGGAAATCATCGAGCGCAAACAAGTTGAGGCGGAGCTCACCAAAGCACAGATCGATTTACGGCGAACCAGTAAGCTGCGTGCTATGGGGCAACTCTCTGCCTCCATTACGCATGAGCTGGGCCAACCCTTATCCGCCATGCGCACGTACATCGCCACCTTGCAATTAGGATCCGCCAGAAATCAGGATGCAGTCGCCGAGAAAACGCTCCAAAAACTAATCTCACTAGTCGAGCGGATGACTAGCGTGACACATCAACTGCGTTATTTTGCCCGCAGTGGCGATAAAGTCGTGCACCGAATTAAATTGCAAGACACGATTAATGGCGCACTGAATGTCACGCGCCCGGCCATTGATGCCGCTGGGGTGGATCTAAAAGTCACCGTTCCCGAGCAGCATATTGAAATTATGGCGGGCGAAGTGCGTATGGAACAGGTACTCATTAATCTAATTCGCAACGCCATTGATGCCATGGAAGATAGCGACACCAAGCGCCTCAATATCACTGTATCCAGCGAACAAGGCAAAGCACTGCTCAGCGTCAGCGATACGGGCACCGGCTTATCACCAGAAACCATCAAACAACTCTTTGAGCCGTTTTACACCACCAAGCCTTCAGGCATTGGAATGGGCTTAGGGCTGGCTATTTCCAGCAATATTATTGCGGAGGTTGGTGGCACGCTCACCGCCGAAAATCGTGATTCCGGTGGCTCTCGCTTCCTTGTCGCAGTACCATTAGCGCATGATTAAGACTAATTCAGCGAATGCCGTCTCATTAATTATTGTCGATGATGACTTTGATTTACGTGATTCCCTCAGTGATTATTTTGGCCAGTGCGGCATGCAAGTCAACAGCTTTTCCAGTGGCCAAACCATGCTGGAACAACTCAGCACGCCCTTTGCTGGCGTGATTGTGTGCGATTTGCAGATGCCGGGCATGAGTGGCTTAGCCGTATTGGAAGCGCTTAGCCAGCAGGACAACCCACCGCCGTTTATCCTAATGACGGCGTATGGCGACATTCCAACCGCTGTGCAGGCTATGCAATTGGGTGCTTATGATTTTCTGGAGAAGCCCTTTGATCCCGCTCGCCTACTGGAAAAAGTAGAACGTGCCGCTCAAAGCCGCGATCTGCAACTCAAAAATACCCGACTACGGCAACAAATCGGCCAACTGCTGGAGTTAGATCAACACCTGATTGGCCAAAGTATCGCCATGCAGACAATCCGCGAGCAAGTGATTGATTACAGCCAGACCGACAGCCCGATTCTAATTATGGGTGAAACCGGTGTAGGTAAAAGCCTGCTAGCCACCCTCATTCACCTCAATAGCCCACGCGCCGAGCAGACACTGATTACTAGCAATTGTGCGATTACGATGGCATCTCAGTTCGATCCTCATGCAGCCGCTGAACACAATCTGCTGCACATGGCCCATCACAGCACCTTAGTATTAGATGACTTACCCGAGCTTTCACCCAACTGCCAGAATCAACTAGTGAGCGTGATGAGCGAGTCGGAGCATATGCTGATCCCGCAGCCGGGTGCGCGTGATGTACGCTTTATTAGTACGGCACCGGCCAGATTCTCAGTTGACGATAATAGCAATCAACTGCGTAAGGATTTATATTTCAGGCTTAATGCTTTAGTGATTCAAGTGCCGCCACTGCGCGAACGCCCTGATGACATTCCAGAATTATTTAACGCCTTCTGCCACCGCTATGCCAGCCAGTATCAACACCGTGAAATCAGACTCAGCAATGATGATATCCTGAGCCTAAATACTCACTCTTGGCCCGGCAATGTGCGCGAGTTAAAGCATTGCGCTGAACGCTTTGTGCTGGCCAACCAACGCTCGGAAACAACGCTAAAAACCATTATCGCCGCCAAGCCAGATGCCCTAGCTAATAAACCGCGCAACCTCCGGCAACATGTGGAGAAATTCGAAAAGACGCTAATCAAGCAAGCGTTGATTGAACACGAAGGCAATATTAATAATGTCTGTGAAAGCCTGAATATTCCACGCCGCACACTCAATGAAAAATTACTCAAATACGATCTGAATCGCCTGAATTTCATCCCATAAATCAGGGTTTGCATTTTCAGCAATGATGGCAGATAGTGGCGCTTTACCCTTAAATTTAGCTTGTCACTCATGGAACAATTCGGTGTTATCAATTACCTGACCTATGTCATCGGGACGATTCTGATCGTATTACTGCCCGGCCCTAACTCTATTTACGTACTGGCACTCTCGGCACAGCGTGGTGTTAAAGCTGGCTGGATGGCGGCGATGGGCGTCTTCTTAGGCGACTCTATTCTAATGCTGGCGACGGCTGCTGGTGCTGTCACACTGCTAACAGCCAACCCCTTGTTGTTTAATATTGTGCAATATGCCGGTGCTTTGTACTTGGCCTATATCGGTGGTCGCTTAATTTATTCGGCGTATAAAACCTGGCCGCGCGATCGCAGCCTTGCCTCGGTCATGGAGCAGCCAATGAATGAAAAGCTATCCAATAAAGCACCGTTTGGTAAAGCGCTACTGGTGAGCTTACTCAACCCTAAAGCGATTCTGTTTTTCTTGTCCTTCTTTTTGCAATTTGTTGATCCGGCTTACGATCAACCGATTGTGCCATTCTTAATTTTGGCGATTACCTTACAGCTGTTCAGTGTGCTTTATTTAGCAACGCTAATTTATGCTGGTAGTCGATTGGCAAGTGCATTTCGTAAACGCAAACGTTTATCCGCCGCTTCTGCTGGTGGGACCGGTGCCGCATTTCTGGGCTTTGCAGCCAAACTTGCCACCGCCTCAGCACTCGCCTAGTCACTCGTTAAATGTCTCTCACCATTACCCTGCTGGTATTGTTAGCTGCCTTGCTACATGCCAGCTGGAATTTCTTGGTGAAACAGGCCGATGATAAACTGCTGAGCATGAGCGCAGTAGTAATGGGGCATGTGCCGTTTGCGGTCATCGCCCTATTTATTGTGCCACTCCCTACGTGGGAGACTTGGCCCTATTTGCTGGCCAGCACCGCTTTCCACACCGGCTATCAATGGTTTTTATTAAATGCCTATCGCTTTGGCGATCTGAGTCAGGTCTATCCCTTAGCTCGCGGCGTTGCACCCTTATTAGTCACACTGATTTCCGTGATGATGCTTGGCGTTGTATTAAGTGGCATGCAGTTCGCGGCCATTGCATTGATCGGTTTGGGCATTATCAGTTTAGTTATGGTGCGCGCGGTGAATACTGGCATCGACATGAAAAGTATTTCCCTAGCTCTGATTACCGGCTGTTTTATTAGTGGCTACTCGATTACCGATGGCTTAGGTGCACGAGTGGCGGGTACGGCGGTCGGTTACTACGCCTTTGGCTCACTGGTCAACGCCACGGTCTGGTTTATCTATATCCGCCTAAAGTCACCCGGCTTAATGACACGATTAGTCACTCAACATACTGGGCTGAGCTTAATGGGCGGTGGGGCTTCTTTCGGTGCTTATTCATTAGTCGTCTGGGCATTTACCGTGGCACCGATTGCCTTGGTGACAGCCGTTCGTGAAACCAGCATTATTTTCGCAATGCTGCTAGGAACTCTGTTACTAAAAGAGCGCCTTGGCTGGCAAAAAGTGTTTGCCGTCGTGATGACTGTGCTTGGCGTATTGGTGTTACGCATCAAGCAAAGTTGAGCGGCTCATCAACAAATATTATTCGGCTACCAACCTCTCCCTGAGTTAATGTTGAATGATTGTCAGTCCGACTTCATTAGTGTTAGGGTAGCGTGCTTTATCAGGCTAAAAGGGATTTAAGCCATGAAATCAGGATTTATGATAGCCGCGCTGTTACTACTGAGTAGCGCATTTTCCGGCACTGCATTGGCTGCTGATCGCATCTATTTAATGGCCGGCCAGTCTAATATGATGGGCTTGGCAAAAACCTATCGCTTGCCTCCGACCTATCGGAAAACACCAAGCAATGTCACTTTTTATTATCAGGGACGCCCACGCAAATTGGCGCAGTTCTCGTACTTTGGCCCTGAAGTGAGCTTTGCCCATCAGGTAGCTCGCGCCTTCCCGCAAGACCATCACATCATTATCAAATTTGCCGCCACCGGCAGCCATATCGAGCAATGGATGCCAGGTCAGCCTTTGTATAAAGGCATGCTGCGCCAACTGGGCTTTTCGATTAAGCAAAAAGATCCAAAGATTGAAGCCGTGTTTTGGATGCAGGGTGAAAGTGATGCCTTAAACAAAACCCGTGCCTCGCAATATGCCGGTCGCTTAGGACTGTTTATTCGCAGCTTACGACGTGATCTTAAGTCGCCTGCCAGCTTGTTTATTATGGGTGAAGTTGATCCGATGGGGAAAGATTTCCCAATGGTGAAATTAGTGCAGGATAATCAACGCAAAGTGCGTTCGCAAATTCCAAATACTTATCTAACTCCCGCGCAAGGCTTGGGTAAGATTTATGATCATATTCATTACAGTGCAATTGGTCAGATGGAATTGGGTAAGCGCTTTGCCCTCGAATACATTAAGCGGGCACGCTAAACTCTGACTACTGACTACTGACTACTGACTACTGGCTATCTGGCTATCTGGCTATCTGGCTATCTGGCTATCTGGCTATCTGGCTATCTGGCTATCTGGCTATCTGGCTATCATGAGATCATCGCCTCAAATTAAACATCAATTATTTTATTGTTTAATGGGGCGATATTCAAAATTCGCACGCACAATGCCATGGTCAGAGGTGCCCGTTTGTTTATGATCATCACTATTCAAATGGTCATTATGCAAATCCATTCCCTTAAATGCCCATTCCCGCTTTTTAGAGTTATCGTAAAACTCCTGTGAGACCAAAATATGGTCCAGCGACTCTCGGGAGTTTCTGTAAATATGCGTGTAATACACATCGCGCAAGCTACGGTATTGCTGCAACATACCGACGGTGTACAGTGAGGTATCACTGCCGCCGACCGATAAACCACTGAGCAAATAGTTCGGCTGGCCGGTTAGAATATTCAAGGTATTGCTAGACTGGCTATCATTCAAGTCTCCCAATACCACGACGGGGTTATCATTATCTTTCATTTCTTCGGTCAGTATCATGCGTAAAGCGGTTGCTTCGGTAGTACGCCGAATTGTTGAAATAGCTGCGCCCAAGGCGCTACTGTGTTTCGCATAATAATCCCTGTCATCCTTATACCATTGCTCAAAATACAACGGTGTAGGCGCTTTTGATTTGAAGTGGGCAACATAAATGGAAATGGGTTTTCCATTCGCGCGAGGCCGAACTTTGAAGTGCAGCACCGGGCGGGAAAACTTATCAATGGCCACGGAGATTTCAGATGTTTGCGCATCGCCACCACCACTCATTAGGCGAAATTTTTCAGGAAAGTGCTCAATCCACTCCGGCTCACCAACCAATATAGCTTTCCGTACAGCGGCGCCACACACGATCCGCTGCCCTAACTGATTCTCCGGCACTAAGAGTTCGTATTGATCCTGCAAGCCTACTTTGATAAACACATCCGCCAGCGCTTGCTCATGCCACAACTCCTGAAAACCCCATACATCCGCAGGCATATCAGTTAATTGGGCAGCGCTCCAAGCGACTTTCTTATCATACGATGCCTGATCCCAACCATCGGTATCGCGATAAACTGGCAAGCCCGGCAGGTTGATATTGTACAAATTGAAACTCGCCATTGAGAATGTTGTTCTGCGTGCCATCAGTCTCTCCTGATTGATTCGAGTAATTTGTTGCACCTAAACTCTTTTATAGATGAGTTTATTGGATTAGTCTTAAAAAAAGGACTATCAAGCGCTAATCAAGGATGACAGTAGCCAATATGCCAAACTCACCTGACGTACTCATCGCCCAATCATTTTGGGACTTCTCTCTCAGCTTTTACGCGCTGCCAGCCGTGCAAAACGCCTGCCTTGAACTGCAGGATGAACATGGTGCGGATGTAAACTTTGTGTTATTTATCCTGTTTCAGGCAAATCGGGGACAAGCTCTAACGGCGCAGGAGGTCAGCAATATTGATGAAGAAATACGTGCATGGCGAGAAACGGTTATTCAGCCCTTAAGAAAACTACGAAAAACGCTTAAACAACCGATTTCACCCATCAAATCTGACGTTCAAGCTCGCTTACGCGAACAGATTAAACAGCTGGAATTAAATACAGAGAAGCTTGAGCAGGAGTTTTTAGAGACCTTGAGCTTTATCACACCTCTCGCCTCAGCATCTAAGCTGTCCGAGGTAAAGTTGAATATTGCAGTTGCCAACTTCAAACACTATGCCGACAGCTTGGGCTTAGCTATTGATAACCCCGCCATCAATATACTGATACAGCAGTTTTCAGCTCGACTTGAGACGTGAACCTTTAGAGCGCTTCAACTAGCCAATGCAACACGATGTGAGATCGCCGCCATCAGCAATAAAATCACCATGGCGATAAACACATAGATAATCCCAAATCCCAGTACTATTGGCATCAATTGAGTTACTCCGCTGGCTAGCATTAATTGCATAAAACCCATCATGCCGGATGCCGTACCACGCGACATTTCAGTGCTACTCACAGCTCCAGACTGTGCATTGGGTTGAACTAAACCACGCCCAAAGGTCAGCAACCCCATTGGGAAGAAGATCATCGCTGCCATTAGGTTTCCGCTAAACATTACCAACATCAATACGCTAATTGCCAGCAAAGCTAAACTCATTCCCATGGTGATCATACGATCTACCCCAAAGCGCATGGTAATGCGTGAGGCCAACATGCTGCCAAAGAAAAAGCCCAAGGAGACGACTAAAAACCAATTACCGTACTCTGCCGAAGTGCCACCAAACTGATCCACAAAAATGTATGGCATTATCGAAGCGAAGCCCAGATAAGCACAGGAGATCAATGCGCCCGTCAGTGCGTAGCCAATATAAGCGCGGCCTTTCAATACAGACAAATACTGAAGAGCCAAGGCCCAAAAACTAAACGGCGTTTTATCCAAAGTGACACTGGTTTCCTGAAGCTGCCGAAACATCAGCAGTGCAATGCCAAGGTTTAACACAAAGGAAAAATAGAAAATTGAGCGCCAATCAAAATAATGATTGAGGTATCCGCCAATGGTGGGAGCAATCGTTTGCGCAATGGCAATCGACATGAAAATAAAACTGAGCAAGCGCCCTGCTTCATCACGCCCATGTGCATCGAGAATCATGGTTCTGACCAATACCAGCGTCGCACCGCCACCAAGCGCTTGCAAAACTCGCCCTAAAATTAGCATTTCAATAGTTGGGGCAAAGGCTGCCAGTAAGCAACCAAACAGATGGATTACCATCCCCCAAAGCATCAGTGGTCGCCGTCCATAGCGATCCGCCAAAGCGCCACTCATCAATTGTGAAATGCCAAGGGTGAAGAGGTATAAGGTCATAGTCAGCTGCACAGTATCAATACTGGAGCCAAAAGCACGCACCACATCAGGCATGGCGGGATTGAACACATTCATGGCAAACGGACTGGCTAAGGCAATGGTTGCCAATAGCCAGATCGATGGAAACGGTACAATGTTCATAGTCCCAGCGCCGGTAAATCAGGAGACTGGGAATTATCCGCTTTTACGGAGAATAGTCACTTGCTAATTTAGCGCTGCGATCTCTGTTGAATGCTAAGCACACTCAAGCGGCGTCGAGTGCGTGAGCTGATCACTAGCACGCTTCCCAGTAGCATCAATAGCAATACAGGGATGCTCATAGCACCGCCACCACCAGAGCTAACACTTCCGTTATTGCCACCACTGCCACCGCCAGTACCCGGATCACTCCCCGCATTGACCGTCACATGAATCTTCGCGCCATATACATTGCCGCTGCTGTCTTTGATGCTGTACCAAAACACATCAGTTCCGGTGAAGCCGGCATCCGGCGTATAGCGAATCTTATTATTCACATTCGCGGAGGTGCCATTGGCTGGATTATCCAAAGTATTCAGATACAGTCCGGACCCCGTGTCATTAGACATCACTGCAATATCAACTGAAGTCGACTCATAGGTAGTAGCGTAGTCATCCACTGCCGTTAAACGTAACTCCACCGGCGGCGTGTAATCCAATACTGGATTAGTAGCATGCCAATCGCGAGGAATCAGGTCAAACTTAGACACGTGCGCATCCATCTGCGGTGCATCTTCAGAGCGCGGCATGTGATAAAACGATACCGCAACCCAGCTCACTAAATCCTGACCTTCAAGCGATTCACCGTTAACGTATTCACTTAGATTATCCGTGTCACAACTAAATATGCGGGTGTTATGTGAAGCAATGCGCTCACAGTCATGCGCTTTAGTCAGATAGATGTCATTATGGGTGAATGGCTCATAATCAGGCCCAACTTCGCGCTGACCTGCTTCTGATAAACGAATTTCATAAGCAATGGCATGACCTTTACTGTTTGTCGTATTGCCATCTTTAACCAACCATGAGCGCATGGTTTGAGGATTCACAGAGCGAGCCGTTTCAGTCGTAAACTGGTTGACGGTGGCATAGCGCTTGCCGCCTGAAGCACCGTAATTCAGCTCCTGAAAAACATCATTATCGCCAGTGCCATCCAGATCAAAATCCAGACGCCAGAAGAAGTTATGCATGTGCGATAAGCCGATTGTGTTGTTAGCCATCACCCAACCATGCTGCTCATTACCACTGGTACCAAAGCGCTGTAACGCACCCGTTGCTACCATTCTTGGCTGCATGCGGCCATCGGAGTAAAAGGTCCACTCTGGCATATAGATGTATTCGCCAACCTTAGACACACTGAACAGCTTCATATAGTGCAGATCATCCCGATTATCACTGCTGCGATAAGCCGAGCCATCCTTAAGTATCTGCTTGCAGAGCTTGGCCTGGCCATTATGGTAAGCCCGGGTACCACCCACGCACTCAGAGGCAGCAATATTCAGAAGGTTATCGCCGCCCAGCCCAAAGTCAGAAACATCATGATAGCGCGCGCCATTATCATCATACGGCACATGAATTTCTGCGATTGAGGCATCATAGAGCACCATTCGACGCTCTTGATCCGGCGCCTGGAAAAACACATGGTGGTATCGAACCCCCTGATTTGCATCATAGGTCCAACACATATCCCACTTAGAGCCATTTGGCAGCGTTTGATTAATATAATACTCATCGCCACAAAACTCAGCAGCCATCGCTTGCGCGCCAGAAAGAGCGGAAAGTAAAAATACAGAAATTGTTAGTAGTCGTTTAATCATAGTGGTCACGGTGTTTCCCAACCGGGTTATCGTGTCTATGATTGTCGAGTGCTTACTCAGGAATGTAACGTTCAGGAAGGATTAAGGGAATGCGTTTACTGATAGTCGGCAAGCTGGTCGCTGATTAAACCACCATAAAAAAACGCAGCCCTGTGAGCGACTTATATCTCGCTACAACACTGCGTAAGCGTTCACTCAGTTAACTAGGTTTAGGGAGTGAAAGAAGCACATGAGCACTTAATCTACTAAATTAGTATAGTGCAGCTCATCGATTCTGAGATTAAATATTGGTAAGTTTGAATCGAACACCACCTAGCTACCGCAATAAATGCCACTAGCTTGGTGGAGTGATTTTAGGAAAGTCGTTTAAGAGAAGGCTTCCTCTTCCACGAGTTTAAGATGTTCCGGGTTGATACATAATGGTAAACCGCACCCTTGAGCAACTGTGCGCCCTTGAGGAATGCTACCAAAAAATGCCCGATATGCCGCACGATGTGCCGTGTCCATATAAGCTTTTCCGGTTTCGTCTTTTACCATGGTTCGCCCGTAACCATCGACTGAAACGTGGCGGGTCCATATTAAACAACCCGTGATCTCGTTTCGTTTGGTACAATTAAGTAATCGCTGCTGTTCTTTCTTGGTCTGCATGTCTCGGTATCCTCTACCTGTTAATATCGACATCCCTCGCAGACTTTTTTGTGGGACAATTTATACCATACACTTCCTGAAATCTGAAATAATTTGTAGGATATTCACTTTTTATGTCTAAAAAAACATCCTCATACAAGGCACTCTTCATTCTACGGCATGCAAAATCCAGCTGGAGTGATCATCAACTGAGTGATTTTGAACGCCCATTAAATAGGCGTGGCTATGAGCAAGCGCCACAAATTGCAGAGGTTTTATCTAAAAAAACCACCCTGCCCAAAAAAGTTATTAGTAGTCCGGCTAATCGCGCACTAACAACCGCAAATTTTATGTTGGAATTGCTGCCGGAAAAAGTGAAATTGAAAACGGACCCGAGGATTTATGAAGCGACCGTCAATGCGCTGCTTTATCAAATTCAGGAAATTAGTGACACCAAGGATTGTGTAATGATCGTGGGTCATAACCCTGGATTTTCGGATTTGGTGAATGTGCTAAGTCAGCAGAAAATGCCGCCACTACCTACTTGTGCGCTGGTTGAGTTACGCTTGAATATCGAGCATTGGAGCGAGGCAATGCCAGAGTGTGCGACTTTGATTGGTTTTGATAAACCGCCCAAAAATCCTGCCTGATCAATCTAAAGCTTGATGAACAGTCAATAATATTGATTGGCAGCCAGTAGTTTAATTGCTGGAAATGCTATACCGAGGAGCCAGGTACATCTAGCTCAGGAAATAACAAAGAATCTAAACCACAGCAGGCAATAAGCGCCCTTGCCTGCTGTGGCAATCCGGTCAGAGTCATCTTTTGATTACGCTGCTTGCAGCCTCGCAACCAAGCCAATAACACCGCCACACCCGCCGTATCCAAACGCTCCAACTTGCTAAAGTCCAGCGTCACATCCCCAGAAACAGCAGACAGTGATTGCTCTCCAGCCTGCAAACTCTCAGTCGCATTTTCATACAGCATCTGCCCAGCTAGCAGCAGTTGGTTGCTTTCAGGGGTGGGGGTAATGGTTAACATGTATAATCAGGCTCCAGTACTTTCAAGCCGTTTGATCAAGGCTTCAATACCTGATGCACTAATATCACGGGTGAAGTTAGTTCGGAAATTAGTAATCAAATCAATCCCCTTCAGCGTGACGTTATAAGCTTTCCAGCTACCATTTACGAGTCTTGCATCAAAAGTCGCATTTTCAGCAGGAAATCCAACCGGCTGAATATTGGTATATACCGAAACATAACCCGGCTTCTTCTCAATGGAACGAATCACGCTGATATTAGCACCTGCATAATCCAACATGCGCGATGCATAGGTGCGAATTAGCATCGTTTTATAGGCATTACCAAAGCGAGTACGCTGCGATGGCGTTGCAGTTCTCCAATGCTTACCCAAGGTCAGTTTGCTCATCGCATCAAAATCAACAAAGGGAATGATTTCCCGCTCAACCAATGCAGTAATCGAAGCTGGATTTGCCGCCAACTGAGGTTTATTTTGCTTTAAAATCTGGAATATGCGGCTATTAACTGCCACCACTTGCGCTTCAGCATCTGACTGAGGTGTCGCGGATACAACGCCCATTGTCAGTATTAAAAATAGCCCCATTAGCCAAGAATTCACTCGCTTCATACCTTACTCTCCCAAGTAACTACGCATTGATTTATCGTTATTTTGTGCTTAGATTAACCAGTACTTTGCCGATAATCTCTTCCAAAACCAGTGCAGATTGCGTCAAAAAAATCAAATCTCCGTCTTTTAAGACCGTGTCTTCTGCACCAGGTTCCAGAGAAATATATTGTTCGCCCAATAAGCCCGCCGTGTAAATGCTCGCTTGTGTGTCGCTAGTCAGCTCAAAGTCCTGATTAATCTCCATAGTCACCAGCGCCTGAGAAAACTCTTTGCTGTAGCCAACGCTCACGACCCGCCCGACATTCACGCCCGACATAGTGACTTTAGCGCGACTGCGCAGTCCGCCGACATTATCAAAGCGCGCTTGCACCTGATAAGTTTTAGGAGATGAAAAGCCATTACTTACTTTGCTGATATTTAACGCCAGCACCAATAGACTACCCAGCCCCAACAATACAAACAGCCCGACTAAAATCTCCAGACTTTTAGAATTCTTCATTTTATACCTCTGCAAACATTAGGCTGGTTAATACGAAATCTAATCCCAATACAACCAAGGCGGAGTACACCACCGAACGCGTTGTGGCACGTGCTACCCCTTCCGAGGTTGGCATCGCATCATAACCCTCAAATAAGGCAATCCAGTTCACCGCAATGCCGAAAATAAAGCCCTTGAGCAAGCCATTTAGAATGTCGTGCTGCCATTGCACTTTGCTCTGCATTTGTGACCAGAAGGAGCCATCGTCCACCCCCAACCAACCACTGCCGATTAGGTAGCCACTATAAATTCCGACCACCATAAACATTAAGGTTAGCAAAGGAACGGCAATAATACCGGCTGCAAAGCGTGGCGCGATAATACGACGCACCGGATCAATCGCCATCATTTCAATACTGGCTAATTGCTCAGTGGCTTTCATTAAACCGATTTCGGCGGTGAGTGCTGAGCCTGCGCGACCGGAGTACAATAAAGCGGTTAATACTGGCGCTAATTCCCGCAAAATTGACAGAGCCACCAATACACCTAAGGACTGCTCCGCGCCAAAGTCCACCAGCGTGACATAGCCTAATAAGCTAATGACCATACCGACGAATAGCGCCGAAAACAGAATAATCAATAAGGAGAGCACGCCTACCGAGTACAAGGACTGCACCAGCAATGCCGGACGTAAGACCACGATCGGCAAGCCTCTGAGGATATTGAACAAGAAGATACTGGCGCGCCCTAGCCGTTCCAACATTCCCAGCGTAACGGCTCCAACTTGTTGCAAAGCACCACTAATCATGAATCACCTCCAAGCAGGAAATCATCACTTCGCTCAGCGGCCGGATAATGAAAAGCCACCGGCCCTTCAGAGGAGCCACTTAAGAATTGCTGCAACCACGGTGAGTCCATGGCTTGTACATCGGCCACTTTACCCTGCGCCACAATCTTGCCTTCAGCCACCACACATAAGTAGTCAGCGATGGATAAGCTTTCGTGGATATCGTGAGATACCAGCATACTGGTAATGCCCAGCGACTCTTTCAGGGTGCGAATTAAACGCACAATACTGCCGAGCGTAATGGGATCTAAGCCGGTGAAAGGCTCGTCATACATCATCAGCGCGGGATCAAGCACAATGGCGCGCGCCAAAGCGACACGGCGAGACATCCCGCCAGACAGTTCAGCAGGCATCAAATCCCGAGCCCCACGCAAGCCCACAATATCCAGCTTCATCAGCACGATATCGCGAATCATGGATTCCGGAAATTGGTAATGCTCACGGATTGGGAAGGCAACATTCTCAAAGACTGAGAGGTCTGTCAGCAAGGCACCGGACTGGAATAGCATGCCCATTTGCTTGCGCATGGAAAACAGCTCACGCCGATTAACTGCGTTGAGTGCCTGACCATTAATCTCAATCGACCCACTGTCAGCGCGTAATTGGCCGCCAATCAGTCGCAGCAGCGTGGTTTTACCGCAGCCGCTGGGTCCCATGATGGCGGTAATTGCCCCACGGGGAATCTCAAGATTAATCCCATCGAAGATCTTTCGACCACCTCGCGAAAAATGGAGGTTGTCGATTTTTATAAATGCGTCGCCCAAAATATGCCCTGTCAGTAATGACTAGTTATAATCAGTAATCAACCAATTCAGGCGAAAGATAGCACAGTTTAGGCTTTAAAGGTTCTGCCGCCCATCAAATGTAGATGCATGTGGAAAATAATCTGACCACCACCTTCGCCGCAATTCATCACCACACGATAGCCATCATCCGCAAAGCCTGCTTCTTTGGCTAAATGCTTAGCAGCTTGTATCATGCGACCAGCCAATTCGGTGTCGTCATCACCCAAGTCATTCAAGGTAGCAATGTGCTTTTTAGGAATGATCAACACGTGATATGGCGCTTTCGGGTAAATATCTTTGAATGCGTATAGGTGCTCGTCTTCATAGACTTTTTCAGAAGGCACTTCACCCGCCAGAATTTTACAAAACAAACAATCCGTCATCGTTGATCCCTGTGGTTTTTCTCAGCGTTTCGTATTTAGTAAGCGCGACGACCGTCAAACGCATGCGATAAGGTGCCACTATCCACGTAATCCAGCTCACCACCCACCGGTACGCCATGAGCAATACGGGTTGCGGAGACCCCATGGCGCGAGGCCATTTCGTGGATGTAGTGTGCAGTGACTTCGCCTTCGATAGTGGGATTGGTGGCCAAGATTAACTCTTTGATTTCACCAGCGGCTAAGCGCTCATCTAGAAGGTCTAATCCCAGCTGCTCAGGACCAATGCCATCCAGCGGTGAGAGCTTTCCCATCAGCACGAAATAGAAGCCGCGATAATCGGTCGCCTGCTCCAGTGCAATCACATCGGAAGGGTTTTCAACAATACACAAGGCGCTTTCATCACGCTTAGTATTGCTACAGATTTTGCACAGCTCATGCTCGGTGAGCGTCCGGCAGCGCTTGCAATGACCAATCTTTTCGATCGCCTGCTGCATCGCGGAAGCTAGGCGTAATCCAGCCTCACGATCATGCTCAAGCAGATAAAAGCTCATGCGTTGTGCGGTGCGCGCGCCAACCCCTGGTAAACACTTAAAAGCATCTACCAGTTCGTTCAATAAAGAAGATTCTGACATTGAATCAGAATGGCAACTTCATTCCAGCTGGCAAGTTCATGCCTGCTGTTACGCCAGCCATGCGGCTTTTAGTTTCAGCAGCCAGCTTCTGAACAGAGTCATTAAATGCGGCAGCAATCAAGTCTTCCAGCATTTCCTGATCATCATCTTCCATCAGGCTTGGATCAATTTTAATGCGCTTGCATTCGTGCTGACCATTAATTGTGACAGCCACTAATCCACCACCAGACTCACCAGTGACTTCTAATAGGGCGATTTCTGCCTGCGCGCGCTGCATGTCTTCCTGCATTTTTTGCGCCTGCTTCATCATGTTGCCCAAACCACCTTTCATCATGTCAATTTCTCCTGAATTCAATTTGTATCAGTATAGCCCAAGGGCTTGTTAATTAAAGTTGTTTATTCGGTCTTCGGGCGCACTGAGCCGGGTACTACTCTCGCGCCAAAACGCTCAGCCAACGCTTTCACAAAACTATCCTCATGGATGTGTTGCTCGGCGGCCTGCTGACGTTCTACCAAGTAACGAGCATCATATTGGGCCGGCGTTTCCAGTTTTAAATCCCTAAGTGCAACGACTAAGGTGCGCTGGGTGCCGTAATACTCGTTGAGCGCCGCTTCAATCTCATCTACCACCCCTTCACGCATCAGCATTTCACTGGCACTTTCCAGATGCAGCATGATTTTGGAGTCGGTTTGCTCGTCCATATTACAGTGCTGAATTAACGCCGCCGCTAAACCGGACAATTTCAGGGATTTTACAACCTTGTACCACTCATCATCGGCTTCGATTTTCTCGTAATCGGTAGCTTGTGAGGCAGGCGCTGCGCGATTTGGTTCCGGTGTATTAACTTTTGGAGCCGGATTATTGGTTTGAAGTGGCGGTGCACTCACTTCGGGCGCTTTAGCAACGGGTGCAGCGCTCTCTGCTGGCCTAATAGGCGCAGCAGGTTTCTGAGCAAAATCATTAGCTTGTGCAGCAGGCTTATCCGTTTTCCATGGCGGTGGAATATCATCAACCGGTGGCGCACTCTCAGCAGCTTGCTTAACGGGCCTCACACTGCTGGCTTGGCTGATCATTTGATCGTATTCATCCCAAGCTGGCGGCACATCATCGTCATCATACGCAGGCGCAGCCGGCTTTGGTGCTGGTGCTGGTGCTGGTGCTGGTGCTGGTGCTACCGATGTTGTTGTGGTGCTAGCGTTATCCGCTATGGTTTTTTTTTTGGATACTGCGCTATCTTCATCCACCAATGCAGCTGCTGCGGCAACGGCTGCAGCAATTTTAGCTGCATGATCTGTTGTTGATGCATCATTATTGCTTGGCGCAGCAGTAGCAGCTGTTGTATCACTAGTCGCTAAAGCAGTAGTGGGCTCTGTTGCATTACTGCTGGGAACAGCCGTTACGGGCTCAGAGGCTTGGGCAACTGGTGCAGATTCCGTAGAGGGAGCTGAATTCGTAGCAGCAGGTGCAGGCATCGCTGGAGCTGCAATCGGCGCAATCGTCGTCGGGCGAAACGCCAACATCCGCAGCATCAACATTTCAAAGCCACTGCGCGGATCTGGTGCCAGTGATAGATCACGGCGACCAGTCAGTGCAATCTGATAATACAGCTGCACATCTTCCTTAGTCATTTTGCCAGCCAGCTCGCGAAGATTGTCATCATCTTCATCCGCACCCGGCACAACTTGCAGCACTGCTAGCTGGTGCAACATGGCAATCATCGCATCAGTCGCCGCAGCAAAATCAGGTGTCACCCCAGCCATATCGTCGACTTTGGCAATAATGCCTGCGCCATCACCAGCAACCACCATTTCTAACAGTGCAATCAGCGGGTCATGCGCGATACTGCCCAACATTTCACGCACTTCATCGAGCTTTAAGGTGCCATCGCCAAAGGCAATCGCCTGATCCATCAAACTCAAGGCATCACGCATACTGCCGTCAGCCGCACGGGATAACAGGCGAACCGAGGCATCATCACCGGGAATCTGCTCTTCTTCCAGCAAGTGCTTAAGATGTCCGGCAATCATATCCAGCGTCATACGCTTTAGATTAAATTGCAGGCAGCGCGATAAAATAGTGACAGGTAGCTTTTGCGGATCAGTTGTCGCAAATAGAAATTTTACATGTCCGGGAGGCTCTTCCAACGTCTTCAACAAAGCGTTGAAGCTGTGGCCAGATAGCATGTGGACTTCATCGATCAGATAGACTTTAAAACGACCACGGGTCGGTGCGTACTGAACGTTGTCCAGTAGTTCACGAGTATCTTCAACTTTGGTACGTGAGGCGGCATCGACCTCAATCAGATCAACAAAGCGACCAGCGGCAATTTCAGTACAAGCATTACAAACGCCGCAAGGTTCCGAGGTAATCCCCGTCTCGCAGTTCAGGCATTTTGCCAGAATTCGTGCAATGGTTGTTTTTCCGACGCCGCGGGTGCCGGTAAATAGATAAGCGTGGTGTAGCCGGTCGTTATCAAGAGCATTAATCAGCCCGCGCAACACATGTTGCTGGCCGACCATTTCTTTGAAATTCTGGGGACGCCATTTTCGCGCAAGAACCTGATAACTCATAAGGTAATATACAGATGGCTGAAAAGAGCTGCAACTGGTGGCAACCCACATCAGCCGACCCTCAGCGCACGAGTCCACCACTACAGTTGCTTCCTTCCGGACCTGGCTGGGTTTGCAGTTTATCGTCGCGAGGAGACCAATGCAGGTCACCATATTGCAGAGCGACGCATTATGCGGGAAAATCGCCGCACTCACAAGCAGAAATCGAATATGCCTTTTACATTATCTCACCCCGTGGCCGCCATCCCATTAAAAAAATACCTCGGCGACTTCGGAGGACTTTCCGCGCTGTTTATTGGCGCGATGATTCCCGACTTTGTTTACATGTTACCACCGGAGTTTGTTTACTACTACCGACTGGAAAGTCACTCACTCATGGGCTTACTTAAAGTGTGCCTGCCGATGGGGATTGGATTCTTTTATCTTTATCATTTATTGATGGCGCCGGTATTGGTCTCGCTTTTTCCAGCGCCCTTACGCCACAAGCTGCCACCGCATTTATCTTTGGGTAAATGCCCACCGATGAATAATGCGCATGCAGTAATCATTTCCATCTTAATTGGTGCGGCAACGCATATTATTTGGGATTGGATGACGCATGAAAGTGGCATTCCGCAACACATCACCCTGCTTCAGCAGCCGGTCGCGACTTTAGATGGTTATCCGATTATGTCGTATCGTGTGTTTCAGCACCTCAGTACGGTATTGGGGCTAATGCTGCTGATGTGGTGGATTTGGTGCTGGTATCGCGATACGACTGAAACACATCAAATGCTTTGGCACCCTAGCCCTACACTGCGCTATGCCGCATTGTTTTTATTAGTGCTGGTGCCTGGTTTGGTGTGGATGGTGGTGATCTATTACAGCATGCCGGAGAGTGATGTGCTGTTTGGTTTGCATAGTTTGCAGTTGGGATTTAAGCAGGGTTTAGTCGCTGCGGCAGCAACTTTAATAGTGACTACCAGTGTGCTTGGATTGATTTATCAGTGGTTGTTATACCGCAGCCAAGTTCGCCGAATGCCCGCGCGGGCAACATCCCAAACAAACTAATTAGCCCAGAGCAGCATCAGGCTCATCAGGCTCATCAGGCTCATCAGGCTCATCAGGCTCATCAGGCTCAGGTATTACACCTGAGCCTGTAATCAATTGCCAGTACTAACCGCCGAGCAATTCAGATCATCAGCCACGTAACTCACGAATCTTACTAAACACATCCACCTCGGGCACATTCTCCATCCCTAAGTGCTTACGAATACCAGGATCATTGGCCCGCAAAAATGGATTGGTCGCCAGCTCAGTCGCCAGTGAAAAAGGCACGGTTGGAATATCCTGCGCCCGCAGTCGATCCACTTCCTGAACGCGTGCTTTGAGCGCTTCATTATCCGGATCAACCGTCACCGCAAAGCCCGCATTCTCCTGCGTGTATTCATGACTGCAATACACCATCGTCTCTGGCGGCAGCGCGTGTAATTTCTTCAGGCTTTCCCAAATCATCGGCGCAGTACCTTCAAACGCCTTACCGCAGCCCATGGCAAACAAGGTATCACCCACAAAAATAACCCCGCATGACGGAATGTAATAATTGATCAGATCCATGGTATGACCGGGCGTATACAACACGTGCACATCATGGCCGGCAAACTGAAAAACATCGCCATCCTTAACCCGCACATCCACGCCCTTAATCGGGTTAGCGCCGAGGTAATCCGGCCCGGTCACTTTAGCGCCAGTAGCCTCTTTCAGCGCCAATACGCCACTCGTGTGATCACGGTGATGATGCGTGACAAAAATCTGACTCAGTTTCCAGCCTTTTTCATCCAGCGCCTGCTGATAAGTTTCTGCAACGCCGCAGTCAATACAGGCCGTTTCGCCCGTATCAGGTGAATGAATCAGCACACCATAGTTATCATCAAACACATACGGAAATTGGAAAAATTCGAGCTTACTCATAGGTGTTCCTTAAATATTACTGACTTACCAAGTACCGGTGTTTTCCATTGAAATCCAAGGCTCTGCGGGTGGCAATGCATCACCTTTTTGCAGTAGCTCGATTGAGATATTATCCGGTGATTTGATAAACGCCATATGGCCGTCGCGCGGTGGGTAGTTGATGGTTACGCCACCATCTAATAATCGCTGGCAAGTCTCATAAATATTATCGACTTCATAGGCCAAATGACCAAAATTACGGCCACCAGTATACACTTCCGGGTCCCAGTTATAGGTCAGTTCCAGCTCGGTTTGACGGGTTTCGCGAGCAAACTTTTCATCACCCGGCGCTGCTAAAAAGATCAGCGAGAAACGGCCATCTTCATAGTCATCACGATTAATCAGCACCATGCCTAATTTGTTACAGAAAAAATCTAAAGACTCATCGACATCCGTAATGCGGATCATTGTGTGAAGGTATTTCATCGTTAGCGTCCTGTTAGCGGTTTGAATGCGGCGATTGTAACCGAGCTGAAATCAGTGACAAAATTCTTTTACCGACAAACGTACCGACATTAACGAATCTAAATGTGAATGCTCGCCGTATAAAGATTATCACTCACTGTAGCAGGAAATTATTATGTCATTCGCTAAAAAGATAATGAAATGGCCGTTGTTATTATTGCTGGGCTTATTTATGCAAGGCAATGCCTTTGCTATCGACCCGATTCATGAGAACTTTTTTGGCAGCGCCATCGACGGTTATGATCCCGTTGCCTACTTTAAAGAAGGCAAACCAGTCGAAGGCAATGGCGATTTCATCCATGAGTGGAATGGCTCCAAATGGTACTTCAGCACTGCTGAGAACAAGACTGATTTCATTGCCAATCCTGAAAAATTTGCACCTCAGTACGGCGGCTATTGCGCTTGGGCAGTAAGCCAAGGTTCTACGGCAAAGTCTGATCCAAACGCTTGGCACATTGAAGATGGAAAGCTGTACTTAAACTATAACCAAGATATTCAAACGACTTGGCTAAAAGATGTTCCCGGCCACATTACTTCGGCTGATAAAAATTGGCCAAAACTGCTAGCAGAATAATATCCGCACACTATTAACTGGTTAGCAAAGGGCGCTCCGGAGGAATTCGGAGTGCCCTTTTTGGTTTTGGGCGTTACAATCATTTTCACTAACACCAAACCCACTAATAACCACAGAAGATGCTATGCCCTTGCCAATCGAAGCGGTTCTGGATGAATTAAAGCAACAGCTTTGTGATCGCCATGAAGTTGTACTGGAAGCGCCGCCGGGTGCGGGTAAAACTACCATGGTGCCACTGGCGTTGATGCAGGAGTCATGGCTCGCTGGCAAAAAAATCCTAATGTTAGAGCCACGCCGTATTGCCACCAAATCTGCGGCGCACCGCATGGCGAGCTTGCTTAATGAAGCGCCCGGCCAACGCATTGGTTATCGCATGCGGCTGGATACCAAGGTTGGCCGCGACACCAAAATCGAAGTCATTACCGAAGGCATTCTCACTCGCATGTTGCAGCAAGATCCTTCGCTGGATGATGTCGGGCTGGTGATTTTTGATGAATTTCACGAGCGGAATCTGGAGTCAGATTTAGCGCTGAGCCTTTGCCTGAAAGGTCGTGAATTATTTCGTAATGATGAGGCAGATAGCCCGCTGAAAATTCTGGTGATGTCAGCCACCCTAGACAGCCATGCCATCTCAGGTTTATTAAATGATGCGCCGGTGATACGCAGCGAAGGAAAAACCCATCCGGTAGAGGTGATTTACGGCGCCGCGAGTCAGCCCAAAGAACGCATAGTCGATCGCATGGTATCGACAATTAAACAGGCGCTATCCGATAACCCAGAAAGCAGCGTATTGGCTTTTTTACCCGGCCAAGGTGAAATCCATCGTACGGCAGGCATGTTGTCGGACTGGTTACGGGAGCGCCAATTAGGCGGCATTCATTTGCGTCCGCTGTATGGCAATCTATCAATTGAAGCCCAGCAGCAAGCCATTGCGCCACTGACCGGAGCTGAAACGCATGATCAGAAAGTGGTGCTGGCTACCAATATTGCCGAGACCAGCTTAACCATCGAAGGGGTTGATGTCGTGGTGGACTCAGGCCTAGCCCGCGAAGCCACTTTTAATCCATCAACGGGCATGACCGGTTTACATACCGTAAAAATCTCCGCAGCCTCCAGCATTCAACGCGCCGGTCGTGCGGGTCGCTTACGGCCCGGTAAATGTTATCGACTGTGGTCTGCCAGCCAGCAGCAACAGCTTGCTCCGCATGGCAGTGCCGAAATTCTCAAAGCTGACCTTGCGCCGCTCGCTTTACAGCTTCTGCAATGGGGCATTAATGATCCCGATGAATTGCGCTGGCTTGACCCGCCACCTAAAGGTCCTTGGCAACAAGCCATTGACTTGCTGGAGTCACTCGGTGCGCTTGAGGTTAAAGCAGGCAATCCAACGCTAACCAAACACGGTCAGGCAATGACTGCCCTGCCCGTACACCCTAGATTGGCGCATTTATTATTGTGCAGTGCCGCGATCGGCAAGACTCGCAGCGCCTGCCAGCTCGCCAGCTTATTGTCCGACCGTGACCCGTTTAGCCGTGATTATCCTGATATTGGATACCGTTTGGAGCTAGTGGCTGGTGACCGTAATTGTCCACCGCAGCATCAGGGCTGGCTAAAGCGGACACAGCAACTGGCACGAGAATTTGAGAACGCGATTAAAAATAACAATGCTCAAAGCGATGCCGTCAGCTATTTACTCAAAGCCGATCAACTCATGGGCTACTTGCTGGCTTGCGCCTATCCCGACCGAATCGCACGGCGTCGGCATTCTGGTGGCTATCAACTCAGCAATGGCCGAAGTGCCAGCCTTGTCGGCAATCACGCACTCGGCAATAGCCAGTGGCTAGCCGTCGCTGAAGTCAGTGGCAGTGTTGGAGGCAAAGGCGACACCATTCGCTCCGCAACGGTCTTGGATGAGGCGCTATTTAACAGCGCCCTGCAAGACCTAGTGCACATCGACACCATTGCCGAATGGGATAAACAGAGCAATCGCTTTGTCGCCGAGACACAGCAAAAAATTGGCGCGCTCGTCTTGCAACGTGAAACGCTAAGCAAAGTGCCGTTGGCTGCAAAACGCGCTGCGCTGATTCGCCACATTCGCAAACAAGGCCTGCAACTCTTGCCATGGAAAGCGGAGCATCAGCAATGGTGCGCCAGAGTCTTATTAATACGCACCAACGAAGGCGCAGACTGGCCGGATGTCAGCTCGGAAAATTTGCTGGCTACGTTAGAAGATTGGCTAGCACCTTATTTAGATGACATCAGCTTATTGCAGGATTTTAAGAAGCTGGATTTGGCTGAAATTCTTGCCGCTAAGCTACCGTGGGAACAGCAACAACGGCTTAATCAGTTAGCGCCAAAGCGCCTGAATGTACCATCGGGTTCTTCAATTGCCATTGATTACACGGAAAACCCACCGGTATTAGCGGTAAAATTACAGGAAATGTTTGGCTGCGAGCAATCGCCAGCAGTGGTTAATGGCAAAGTGCCGTTGGTCGTTCATTTATTATCACCAGCCGGACGACCATTACAGATCACCCAAGATTTGGCTGGTTTCTGGCGATCCTCATATCACGATGTAAAAAAGGACATGAAAGGCCGCTACCCAAAACATCCGTGGCCGGATGATCCATTGGTGGCATTGCCTACCCGCAGGGTTAAACCGAGGTAGGCAAGCACCGTCCCATTATTTGGACTGCGGTGAGAATAATGACTGCGCGGTATAAGCCAGAATGGTTGTACCAACCGCCCCACCAACGCCGATCAGAATTAGCACGATCACGTCCACAGGCCCACCAATATCCGCAAAGTTGGAGTTGGTAATGAAAAATACAAACCAGATACTCAGTGCAGCACCAATAGGTGCCCAGAGCTCGGCCCGAACCAAACGACGGGCTTCAATCTTACTGTCGCGAATTACCACATAAAGAAACAGCAGCGCAATTAACACACACGCGACGACCATTCCCCAAAACAAACCACGCCCAAATATTTCTTCAAAGACGGCAATTAAAGTACCAAATGTTAACTCATTCATAATTAGTTTCTCCTCAAGCCTTGCCGCGTAACATGGCGTTATAGGTTGCTTTCAGGGCAACCTCTTTCATTAGCCATGAAATCCATAGCTCTTCCAAAGGCGCGATCACACCAGGAAATGACGGGGTGAGATTGTTTTTGTAATCAAACTCAACCAACATGGCGCGACCAATCCGGGTAATCAGCGGGCATGAGGTATAACCGTTATAACTGGCATCACTTTCCTTTCCTTCGATATCCGCAATCAGATGCGCCATAGCAACCGGCACCTGCCATTTCACCGAGGCCGCTGTTTTGCCTTTTGGTACGCCGGCACTATCGCCAACCGTAAAAATTTCAGAGTAAACAGGATGACGTAAGGTGTGCTTATCCGCAGCGACCCAGCCCTGATCCACCCACTTATCCGACCATGCCAGCGGAGAGTTACGGATAACATCTGGGGCGCGCATTGGTGGAATCACATTGATAAAATCAAATTCCATTTCAGCATCACCATTTGGCGTCGCAAAGGTCGCAATTCCTTTGCCCGGATCAATCGCCTTCATCACATGGTTGTGTACCGTATCAAACTCACGCTCCTCAAAGAGCATGCGCACTTTTTCATTTACAATCGGAACCGAGAATAAGGACTTAGAATGTGCCGCATAGTGAATTTTAACTTTGCCGCGATTCCCCTTTTTACGGGCGTAATCATCCGTCATAAAGGTGTATTTTAACGGCGCGCCGGCACACTTCATTTCAGTGGCAGGACGGGTAAATAAGCCCACACCACCCTCATCGGTGAACTTATCCATCGCCTTCCAGGTATTGGCCGCATGCTCAGGGCCAGCATACACAGCACCCACACCGTTTTTACCAACCTGACTCAGGTCAAACCCTTCGATGCTACCCCAATCCAGCTTCAGGCCAGTTGCAATCACCAAATAGTCATAAGCCACTTGCTTACCGGATGCGGTGGTCACGGACTTAGCATCCGGATCAATTTCAGCGGCGGCCTCCTGAATCAACTCGACACCCGAAGGCAGCCAGTCGGCGGTTTGGCTGACCGAGTAATCTGCGGGCTTTAACCCGGCCGCAATCAGCGTAAACCCCGGTTGATAGAAGTGCTGTTTACGGCCGTCGATGATGATAATTTTGGCACCATCGAGGTTTTCACTCAGTCGGTTTGCCATTGCAGTTCCCGCCGCACCGGCGCCAAGAATAACGATTCTGGCGGATGTTTTAACGCGTTCAGCGTTGGCGGAAAGGCTTAAACCAGAAAGAGAAAGCGCGGTTGCGCCTGCGGAGAGCCCTAGAAACTTACGTCTGTTAATCATAGTATTTCTACCCTGTAGTGCTTTTTCGAGGCGAGCACGGGTATGAAATAAAAATGACCTCACTCCTTGCTCGATGACCTGACAGGCTAAAGTTTGCAGCTTGAATGGCTTGCGATCATTGATTTTTATCAATCTAGTCAACGCCTTAATGAAGGCTGCGGGATTTGCACTTTCAGAAAGTGCTGATATACGGTTTACTAAGGCTTCATATTGAAGTCATCGCAACACGAATAAAGGAGGCATTATGACACCAGAAGAATTCCGCAAGGCAGGACATGAACTGATTGACTGGATTGCAGATTACCGCACCCGCATTCCAGAGCTGCCGGTTAAGGCACAAGTCGCTCCCGGCGATGTACGCAATGCCTTGCCAAAAGAGCCACCGACCTCCGCGGAAGCCTTCAGTGCCGTCATGAGCGATTTGGATAAACTCGTGGTTCCCGGTGTCACTCAAGTACAACACCCAATGCATTTCGGCTGGTTTCCTTCCAACGCTTCCTTAGCTTCGGTTTTAGGTGATATCGCCAGCTCTGGCATGGGAACTTTAGGGATTTCCTGGGAAAGCTGCCCTGCACTCACCGAAGTTGAGCAAGTGGTCTGCGACTGGCTAAGGCAACTCACCGGTCTCAGCGAACAATGGCATGGCACCATTCACGATACCGCCTCCACAGCCTGCGTTACAGCGATGATTTTGGCTCGTGAGCGCGCCAGTGATCTCAGTAAAAATCACGGCGGCTTACCAGCACTCAATGCACCATTAGTTATTTACAGCACCAAACAAGCTCACTCTTCCATTGCCAAAGCGGTACAACTGGCTGGATTTGGGAATGATAATCTGCGCTATATTGAAGAAGACCCTTACACCCGCGCCATGCTGCCAGAAGCCCTTGCCGCCGCTGTTGCTGAAGATCGTGCAGCCGGTCGTACGCCCGCAGGTATTGTCTGCTCAGTCGGCGCAACCGGCACCACGGCAATGGACCCGGTGGATGCCATTGCCGATATTGCCAATGCTGAAAATATCTGGCTGCACGTCGATGCGGCAATGGCGGGCTCTGCCATGCTACTGCCCGAGTGCCGCAACTTATGGCAAGGTGTTGAGAAAGCCGATTCCGTGGCGTGGAACCCTCATAAGTGGATGGGGACAATTTTAGATACCGCGCTATTTTATGTACGAGATGTCACTCATCTGGAGCGTGTCATGTCGACCAATCCCAGCTATTTACGCTCCTCTGCCGATGGCGAAGTGGTGCAATATCGCGACTGGGGCATTCCATTAGGTCGCCGCTTCCGTGCGTTAAAACTGTGGTTCCATTTAAGACTGGATGGGCCTGATGCCATACACCAACGCATTCGCCGCGATCTGGATAATGCACAATGGTTTAAGCAGCAAATCGAAGCACTGCCACATTGGGAAGTATTAGCACCGGTCGATTTGCAAACCATCTGTATTCGCCATACGCCACTGAGCGATGATGGCTCGCCTTTAGCTGGTGAAGCGCTGGACAAACACACGCTACGCTGGGTGGATAGCATCAATCGCTCGGGAGAGGCCTTTATGTCGCCCTCGATTTTGGATAAGCGCTGGATGGTGCGTGTGTCTATCGGCGTGGAAGGTACTACGCGAGAGCATTTGGAGCACTTATTAGTGCTGCTAAAACAAGCTACTAGCGAATAAAAACAGCGGCTAAATTCAAAAAGGCAGCTAGCCGTAAAAAGCTTGCTGCCCTTAGATTTGACTAAGCTATTGACCAGCGAAAGTTAATCCAATACCGCCACTGTTAGCGATAGACCTTGAATTTATCGGCGAGGGTTATACTGCCCACAGCCCGGGCCATCTGCTGAACAATTGGGTGCACGACGGCCATTATCACCTGGCAAACGACCATTGTGATTATTCCCCTTCCCATGATGCTTACCCACAGAGTGCTTATTGTGCTTCCCCTGTTTATAGCGATGATTATCCGGACAGCCCGTTAAGAAAGTCACCATGCCTAATGCCATTACGGCTACGATTATTTTTTTCATACTGATTTCTCCAGTTTTTTATGAAGCCCAGCCGACGGCTTAAGCTTAATACTTGGAATCACGTAATGCTAAAGAGTTCACTATTGCTGAATAGTTGCTCTGCTGATGAAACTGACGCACATCAGAGTTTATGTAACATAAGGCAATTACAGGCTATCCCATAAAACAGACTGCGCCCGACTGCTTACATCAAAAAATTAATCAAAAGCTAATAAAAAACCGCCCTGCTTCTGCTAGTCTTCGCCAATCTGAGTTTGGGTTTTCAGTGCGACATTTAGCATTGATCATCCGCTCAGCGCGCCAGACTCACAACAGTGGCTAATCTCAGCTGCAACCGTTATTCTTGGCGCTCTATTTAGCTGGGTGCCGGGTTTATTAACTTACCCTCGCACCTTGCCGAATGGCTTGCTTGTTAAACTTTAGTGCGGAAATCGTATGTTCAATCACAACTCTACATTAGGCCTGCCGGTAATACTGGCGTTAAGTGTGTTCCTACAAGCCTGTAGCGATGCCGGCAACACAGATGAAAACCTGCAAGCACTGGCACAAGAATATAATGTCGAGGCCGATAGAATCGTCCCGCAGGATGCACTGGTTCAAGGTGAAGCGCCCCAGCAATTAGAGTGGGAAGCACTGATGCCAGATGGCTTTAAGCCGGATGATATTTACGGTAAGTACGAAGAAGAGATCAAGCAATTTGGCGCGCATGACTACAGCGAGAAGTCAGTCGAACTGTTCACCAAGATTAATAATGAATTAAAAGCCGCGCCGGTTAATGACAAGCTTAATCAGAAGCTGGTGAGAATACCGGGCTTTATTGCGCCATTGCAGCACGCTAACGGTGAGTTGGTTGAGTTTTTGCTGGTGCCATATTTTGGAGCGTGTATTCATTCACCACCACCGCCACTTAACCAAACGGTGCTGGTAAAAGCTAAAATTGGAGATGGTATCCGTGGTAGTGGCATTGAAGACCCAATCTGGGTCACAGGGGTATTAACCACCGAGGGTGAAAACACCAAAATCGGCGACGCCGGCTATCGGATTAGCAATGCTAAAATCGAGCCCTATACTGAAGAAGACGACATTTAACAGGCTTATCCTAACAGCCAAAGATTGACTCACTTAGCGTCATTAGTACCCTGCGTCCGCGGTAATTTGCGGATGCGCAGCCATGAGATTTCAAGTTCGATGATCCAGCGTTTTACAGTGTTCATTCGTTCTCTCTCCTAATATGTTGCCAAGCTTAATGCGTGGCAAACCTTTATTACCATTTGGTTATACAATAAATCGCGTGGATTTTGTATCAGAATTTTAACCGAATGGTTGATAATTAATGATCAATAGTACAGCGTCGTCATTTTTTAAATGTATAAAACACTACCGTTGAACCGACATTCAACACACTTTTGAGACCGTTATGCCTACTACCACAAACCGTATCCCTGGCGATACTCCATTCAACCGTATCGCAGAATTACGCAGTATTGCTGTGATTGCGCTCCCCATTATTCTCGCCCAGTTATTACAAATGGGTATGGGGGTTATCGACACGGTAATGGCCGGACGGATCGACGCACTGAGCATTGCCGCCATTGCGCTGGGCTCATCCTTGTGGTTTTTTGTGGCCTTACTCGGCATTGGCGTCATGTTGGCACTCAGCCCTATTATTGCCCAACATATCGGTGCGAATAATCACCCCTTAATTCGCGAAGAGCTGCGCCAAGGAATTTGGCTGGCGCTGACCGTAGGCGTTTTTCAAGTCGCCATCGTCTTGTCGCTGGTTTATGTGATGCCACTGATTGGCGTTGAAGAAGAGATTATTCCCGCAGCTACCGACTATATTCACTGGGTAGCATGGAGCCTGCCATTTAACTGTCTGTATTTAGTGCCACGCTCATTTAACGAAGCCAATGGCAACACCATGCCGATTTTATGGATTCAGATTATTATTCTGCCCGTGAATATCATTGGTAACTATTTATTGATGTATGGCAACTTTGGCTTTCCGGAAATGGGCGCTTCAGGTGCTGCGCTATCAACCGGTATCGCCCAATTGCTGGGCTGCATCATGCTGTACACCTATACCCTGCGCGCTTCGAGATACGAAGACTATAATCTACGCAAGCGCATGACCGGGCCAGATTGGAGGCACATCTACCAAACTTTCAAACTTGGCTTTCCAATTGCAATCTCAATGGGCATGGAAGTCGGTTTATTTACCGCCACGGCTTTATTAATGGGCCGCTTTGGCGTGGAGGCTGCCGCTGGCCACCAGATTGCGCTTAATATTGCCTCGATTGCTTTTATGATTCCATTGGGTGTGTCGATGGCGCTGACGGTACGCATTGGCCAAGCCACTGGCGCAGGTAACCGCTTAACCGCACGCAAACGTGGCCAGCTCGGCATTTTATTATGCGGTGCAATTTGTACCGCCTCGGCACTGGTCTTATGGCTATTCGGCGGCATGCTGGCCGGCTTATATACCGATGAAATGGCAGTGGTGAGTATTGCGTCTCAGTTGCTAATATTCGCGGCACTGTTCCAGATTGTCGATGGCTTACAAATCGGTGCGGTGGGTGTGTTGCGCGGATTAAAAGATACCAAAATCCCCATGTTGATTGCGATTTTCTGCTACTGGGTGGTTGGTATGGGTACCGCACTTAACTTTGGTATTGGACAAAATATGGGCCCTGCCGGTTTGTGGATGGGATTGGTCGCAGGCTTAGCCGTCGCCGCCATTGCGATGAATATTCGCTTCCATCTGATCACCCGCTCAGCCACCGATATGCCTGCCGTATCAGCCTGAATTAGACCGACTGATTGAGCAATGCTATTCTCAACGATCACTGACCAGAGCCGGACAAGTAATGAATAGAATGACCCCAGCTGTAACCGTACTCATCGCCATTAATGTCGTGATGTTTGGATTAAATAGCCTCAGTACGGTAGAGCTTAATCAGTGGCTGGCGCTGTATTATCCATCGAATCCGTCTTACGGCATCTGGCAGTATGTCACCAGTATGTTTATGCACGGCGGGTTGATGCATATTCTATTCAATATGCTGGGCTTGTGGATGTTTGGTACGGCGCTGGAATCGATCTGGGGTACCCGTAAATTCTTATTTTTCTATTTTGCGGCCGGCATTGGTGCCGGCATTATTTATACCTTGGTGAATTATTTCCAGTTTACCGCCGACTTTGATCAGCTACGAGCGCTCGGTATGGGTGCGTTGGAGATTCAGCAGATTCTGGATACCGGTAGTTATAATGCCAATATCAGCGGACTGTCTTCCGAGATGCTGCTAGAGTTTTACATGACCTACCACACGCCGGTACTAGGAGCCTCTGGGGCCATTTACGGGGTGCTGGTCGCCTTTGCCATTACTTATCCCAATAGCAAATTAATGCTGCTGTTTCTGCCATTTCCGATTGCCGCGAAGTATTTTGTACCGGCGATTTTGATGATTGATTTATTCTCCGGCGTGACCGGCTTCTCAATCTTTGGCGCGGGGATTGCGCACTTTGCACACTTGGGTGGCGCGCTAATTGGCTTCCTGCTGATGATGTTGTGGCGCAATAAAGCCTGAAAGATCCGGCCCTAATAATCTCATTAGGGCCAAATCACTAAGCCTTAGCGGAAGTTACTGTATAGGTGTTCAACCCAACCCAAGCGGGAATTGAAATCAGCCATATGCCCCAGCAGTGGCTGAGGAATAGTTTCTGGCCAAACCGAGCCATAACCTTTTGGCATCAGCAGTGGCGCTAATAAAGAGGCAACTGCCAAATCCGCGCGAGTAAAAGTGTCCGCTACTAAAAACTCATTATCACCCAGCGTTTCGTGAATATTATTAAGCGCCACTTCAATTTGGCCAACGGCTTGTCTGGCCGTATCATCATTAATATTCATCATCTCGCGCATGGCTTCCGCCATTTTCGGATACGCAAACTTCACCATCATCGTGCCGTACCAAGGGCCATCTTGGGATAGCATCTGTACCGAGGTGTCTTTATGCTCCAGCATTGTGTGATACCACAACAGGCGCACTGGCGGCCCGATTTCACGATCCGCATAGGATTCCCAAGCCATCGCCAGTTTACGGGCATCGGGATGCTCCGGCGTTAATGGACGACGTGAAAACTGGTTATCAAGGTGGGTAATGATTTCCCGGGAGCCCTGCACAATATGGCTTTTATGCTCCAAAATCGGCAGCTCACTGGTGGCCGCTAGGGCTTTGGCTTTTTTAACGTGGGGTCCCGGTAGCAGATTCACTTTGCGATATGGCAAATCTTTTAGCTCCAATGCCCAGCGCACTTTTTCACAATAATGTGAGACCGGGAATTGATACAGCTTTAGCATGATGACTGACTCCGAGACTTGGGGGATAGGAATGATGTTATACCATGCAGACGGCGCGGCTGCCATAGTCAGGCAGCCGCCACGCCATCAAACGGTTAAGTCAATTTATTCGCCTTTGTGAACCGTCAACTGCGGGAATGGAATATCCCAGTTCTTCTCATTACAAGCGCTCACGCAGCTCTGCTGAATAATCCGCTCAATCTTGAAATAGGACGAGGCCGCGCGGCTACTCATGGTCACATAAATCAAGAAATCCAGTGATGAACTGTTAGCCGTTTTGAAGTCCACTAGCACATCCATAACATGCTCATTCAGCCCCGAAGAACGCAAGCCTTCTGCCACGGCTTTTTTGAATACACCCGGTACTTCGGTAAGACTGATACGAATATGTGAGTAATCAATCCCGAAGGTTGAGGCCACACCAAAACTGCCACCGGTGGTGAGATTGTAAAAATCCATACCGAAAAAACTTGAAGAAGGATATGTAATCCGCATGCCGCCGCGTGATTGCAATTCAACATTTTCCGGGGTTTGTAATAGTACTTCAGCAACCGCACCATCAGGCATTAGCAGGAAGTCCCCTTTCTTACACGGGAACCATGGCTCATTGCTGCTCAAAGGACGTGAATTCAGCGAGGTCATTTCCGATAATGGAACCCGCAATACACCCTGTAACTCAGGGTTACGCAAGACAGAGTGCACATTGATATGAATAATTTGCCAAGGGATACCGTTGTAAATAACCCGCTCATCTTCGCGAATGGTGCCAAGATTTAATAATAAGCGTGCTTCAGTGATGTATTTCGGCAGCAATTGACGCATCGCCATTGCAAAGCCAATAAATATCACGATAACCAAGGCCAACAGCAGTAAATCACCGCGTATATACAGAACGACCATAATCGAGATGGTCATTAATATCGTGGTGAGTACTTTGTACAGATAGAATGCGACGCGGTAGCGGGTCTGCTTTTTATGCTTATCATCATCTGCTGCGCGCTTACTGTAGAGCAGCACCCATCTCAAGGCTTTCATAAACAGCCAGACAAATACAGAAGCGCCGATCACATACAGTAAGGTCAGCCCCCGACCACGGAAAAAGCTATCGGTGGCGCTTTTAGTGGTTTCCCACCAGGATGCATTGTTACCTAAGAGACTTTCCAGCTGGAACTTCGCTAATTCGATTTGGCGCTGATTCTCTTTTTGATTAGCTTCCCAAGTCGCCAGTAAGTCTTTTAAACTTTTTAATAAGGCGGCGGAAGGTTTGGGGTCGACCTCAATCTTAGCCTTAATCGACTCGATGGCTTTATTGATTTTTTCTGCCTGCTGATTGCGGTCAGAAATAATCGTGCGCAAGCGATCCAGTTTACGGGGCTTGTCGGTCAGGTCTTTTAACGACTCCAGAATCGGCTGTGTAACCAGCACCAACTCTTTTCTCCAATCAAACTCTTGCTCTTTTTCGCCAAACACTTCAAGGCTGAGACCACCAATGGCTAGCTGCTCAAAGGATTGGCGTAATAATTTAACGTTGTCAGTGACTTTATCCAGCTCGGCTTGTATCTCTGGACGTGCTGTAGGGTCAGCACGCTTGAGCGTATTCTGCAGTGCAGTTTGCTCTTTTATCTTTGCATCAAGCGCTAAACGGGTCGCATCCAAGCTATCCGCCACACTTTGCTGCTTCTGAACCTCAGGATCAACCACCTCTACCGTAAAGCCGGGCTCGGTAATGGAGTCGTCCTTAGTCGTTTTTTTCTCGGTCGCTTTAGCTGCCGCAGGCGCCTCTGCCACCGAGGCATCTTTGGCATCTTCTGCGTGCGCAACACCGGCAAACAGTAAACAAAATACGAGTGGAACTAAATAGCATGGATTTCGCATCGACATACCCGATAAAAAACAGAATGAATGCGTTAGTCTACGCGAACCCACTACAAAATGGATTTAGAAATTGTTAATGATTCGATCCGCTTTTGCTGATGCTTCGAGCACTAAGCGCGCATTAGGTAAATCATTTTGTTCCGCACGTTGCAAAGCAGCTTCTGCCGACAAACCATGGTCCAACCAACGTTGTACCAGGCGCTCACTTAATATCGCCTCAGGAACGGATAATTTTATAGTTAAATCAAACAGTTCTGGCAGTGACTGCCAAGGCTGTTGATTCAGTAATAAGTAGTTTCCTTCGGTCAGCAGAATACGAGCTGAGCGTGGAATTTCAATCGCGCCTGCTCTGGATAAATCCGCTGCCCGATCAAAGGTCGGCGCGATTACGATTTCTTCATCTGCCCGTAAGCGTTTGATCAAATGATAATAGCCAAGGGCATCAAAGGTTGGCGGGCTACCCTTGCGGGCTAATAAACCACGCGACTCGAGAATACTGTTATCCAAATGAAATCCATCCATTGGCACCACGACTGAGCCAGCAGTCGCCTGCTGCAGGCTTTCAACAAAGGTTGATTTCCCCGCAGCCGGCGGACCGGCAATCGCGATAATCACACGACTGCCGGTGCTGGCCAGTTGCTGAATCTCATCGACCAGCGCTTGTATCTGCTCAGCCATACGGTTGATACATCTCGGCAGGTGGCTCCATGGCGCCGGTCATGATTGCAACCGCATCTGACATGCTGCAGCTTTTCGGATCAACCACCGCACAGCGTTTGCCTAAACGGTGAATGTGAATCCGGTCTGCCACTTCAAACACATGCGGCATATTGTGACTGATCAATACAATCGGTGTACCACGGGATTTTACATCCTGAATCAACTCCAGTACGCGACGTGACTCTTTAACACCCAGCGCGGCTGTCGGCTCATCCATGATAATCACTTTGCTACCAAAGGCCGCCGCACGCGCTACCGCAACACCTTGACGCTGACCACCGGATAAAGTCTCTACCGCTTGGTTGATGTTTTGAATCGTCATTAAGCCAAGCTCGGTCAACTTATCGCGAGCGATGTTCTGCATTTGCGCACGGTCTAACATGCGTAGCCATTTTCCCATAAAACCGGGTTTACGAATCTCACGACCTAAGAACATATTGTCAGCAATCGATAAAGCTGGCGACAATGCCAAGTTCTGATACACCGTTTCAATGCCGCTTTCACGAGCTTCCATTGGCGAGCGAAAGTTAATTTTCTGACCTTCCAGCCAAACATCGCCTTCATCCGGAATTGTCGCGCCAGACACCGCTTTAATCAGTGAGGACTTACCCGCACCGTTATCACCAATCACCGCCAGCACTTCACCGGGGTAAAGCTCAAAGTCGGCATGATCCAACGCCGTGACACGACCATAGCGTTTAACCAAGCCCTTCGCTTGTAAGATAGGTTGAATCTGACTCATGCTGACACCTTCCTGACCCACTGGTCGAATGCAACTGCGATAATAATTAACCAACCAATAGCGAACACTTGCCATAACACATCAACACCGGCGAGTGCCAAACCATTACGGAACACACCTACAATCAACGCACCGATAATGGTGCCAATCACCGAACCACGTCCACCAAACAGACTGGTTCCACCGATGACGACTGCAGTAATCGCTTCTAAGTTTCCTTCATAAAAACTTTGAGGACTGATCGAACCGATACGACCGATGGCTGCCCATGCCGCAATACCACACAGCAAACCAGCCGTGATATAGACAGACATTAAGATTCTATTGGTTCGAATACCGGATAACTCCGCTGCTTCCGGGTCATCACCGACTGCATACACATGCTTACCCCAAGCGGTACGATTCAATAAGTACCAGAATAAGACACACAGGGCGATCATCAGGAACGAGCCATAGGTAAACTGGGTCCCGAATATCTCCACCCGTTCACCAAAAAACTTGAGCGATGGTGCTGCTTTATCAATTGACTGACTACGAATCGACTGGCTACCGGAGTACCAAAGATTCAGCGCAAAGAAAATATTCCAGGTACCCAAGGTTGCAATAAACGGCGGCAGCTTAAATCGGGTAATCAATAGACCATTGACCGCACCACAGACCATACCAGTCAGAAAACCAATCGGAATCGCAATAATTGCGGGCATTCCGATGCTTACCGCCATATTGCCCATCACCACGGATGACAGCACCATGATAGCCGCCACCGACAAATCAATACCGGCTGTCAGGATAATCAGCGTCTGGGCGATACCCAGAATCCCGATAATAGTGACCTGCTGAATAATCAACGATAGGTTGAACGGTGCGTAAAAGCGCTCGCCCGCTACTAAACCAAAGCCAACAAAACTGATGACCAGAACAAGCATCGGAATAATCGTGATATTCCCGTGAAGGATGTGCTGCAGCTGCTCTATAAAGCTGCGTCGTTCGTGTTTAAATTCCGCGACACTCCGGTCACTGGAATCCAACACCTCTTCAAAACTTTGCTTTGCCATACTATTTCTCTCCCGCATTATGTAAAAATCCCGCAAAACCAATTTTAAGCGTCATTGCGGGATCTTTTTGTATCAGCTAATTAATAGCTATTGTGCGAACTGGGTATTATCCCCAGCAAAGCTTCAAACCTTCTTCAGAAGTCGTAGACTCAACGCCTTCCACTGGAGAATCTGTGATCAGCTTGACGCCTGTGTTATAGAAATCCAGACCTTCTGTGTTCTTCGGCTTCTTGCCGGTTTTTGCAAACTCAGCAACCGCTTCCACACCTAATGAAGCCATTAGCAGAGGGAACTGCATTGAAGTGGCACCAATCACACCGTCTTTAATGTTCTCAACACCCGGGCAACCACCATCAACTGATACGATTAACACGTCTTTCTCACGGCCAATGGATTTAATCGCCTCATACGCACCAGCAGCTGCCGGCTCATTAATAGTGTAAACCAAGTTGATTTCAGGATCTTTCTGCAATAAATTTTCCATTGCAGTACGGCCACCCTCTTCATTACCACTGGTTACATCGTTACCAACGATGCGTGGGTCATCTTCATCGCCCATTTTGGTCGGGTCTTTAATATCGATACCAAAACCTTGCAGGAAGCCATTATCACGCTGGTAGTCTACTGAAATACCGGCTGTACTTAGGTCTAGTAGAGCGATCTTGGCATCTTTAGCCGCATCACCCATATTGGCTTTAGCCCATTCACCGATTAATACACCCGCTTTGAAGTTATCTGTCGCAAAGGTTGCATCTGCTGCCGTTGTTGGCTCAAGTGGTGTGTCCAGTGCAATAACCAGAAGACCTTCTTTACGCGCCATTTCAACGGCAGGAACAATTGCTTTGGAATCGGAAGCTGTCAACAAAATACCTTTAGCACCTGAGGAGATACAGTTCTCAACAGCTGCAACTTGTGTCTCGCTATCACCATCTACCTTACCGGCGAACGAACGCAGCTCCATACCCAGCTCTTCGGCTTTCGCTTCAGCACCTTCTTTCATCTTAACGAAGAAAGGGTTGGTATTTGTTTTGGTGATCAGACAGACGATGTCTTTAGAAAACGCGGGAGCCGAGGTAAAGCCTGCAGCCAATACAGAAGTTGCGATAGCCAGCTTAAGTGTGTTGTGTTTCATATGTTCCTCCTCAGAAACAAAAATCTTGAATTACCGATGATACTCAGTTTCGCAATGGTGGTACTGATCTTCGATATTGCTATTAAACGCTTTAGGTCGACCACTGTCAATAAATAATTCCAAATGATTTATTTATTATCTTGCACCTTCTATAATGGTCGCCTATATTTTAGTACATACTGAGTAAGTCACATGGCTACTTTACTTATTAAGAGGAAATCAGAATCATGTTTTTAGTTTGCGGTGAAGCACTTTTCGATGTTTTTGTAGATGGTTCTATTGACCTAACAGATACGCGCCTTCCTTTAGATGCAGTCGCTGGCGGCTCACCTTTTAATGTGGCCATTGGCCTTGCCAGACTCGGCGAATCATCCGGTTTGCTGACCGGTGTTTCACAAGATTTCCTTGGCCAACGTCTGATGGCTATCCTTGAAAATGAAAAGGTAAACACCGACTTCACTATTCGCAAGGCTGCCCCATCCACCCTTAGCTTTATCCAAAAAGATGAGCACGGTGTACCGGACTACGCCTTTTACGGTAATGGCGCGGCTGACCGCTCTGTACTAATGGGCGATTTACCGACAGGCCATAGCCTGACTGGCTTACACTTGGGTTCTTACTCCATTGTTACGCCACCAACAGCGGATACTCTATTAAGCTTAATGCAGCAGCAGCCGGATTCTTGTCTGGTTTCCCTGGACCCTAATGTGCGCTTAGGTGTTGAGCCAAATGTTGAGATATGGCGTGAGCGTGTTGCCCTTATTGCACAGCGCGCTAACTTGCTGAAAATCAGTGATGAGGACTACGATCACCTTTACCCTGATACGCCGGTTGAAGAGAAAGTTGCAGAATGGCTAGGCCTTGGTGTTGGCTTGGTGGCATTCACTCAAGGTGGCAAAGGTGCTCAACTGTGGAGCAAAACCGGTAACGCGACCGTCGTTGCGCCTAAAATCGTAGTGGCCGATACCGTTGGTGCGGGCGATACCTTCCAAACTTCATTGATTTATCAACTGCTTGAGCTTCGCCAGCAGAACAATGATTGGGAAAGCCAGCTGGATGACAGCAAGTTAAAAACCATTGGTGAGTTTGCCGCCGTTGCCGCAGCGATCACGTGTTCTCGTCAAGGCGCTGACTTGCCAACCCTTGCTGATGTTCAAACAGCACTAGCTGGGTAATTCACTGATGAGCGATGACAAAGACGACGATCAGGATAAACCAGAAGAGAAAGCCCAAGGCTCTAACAATCTGAGCCTTGGGACGAATCAAAGCGGTGGACGCATTTATAATGAGCGTCTCGTATTGTCTATTGTTCGCCACCAGACTGGCTTAGCAAAAGCCGAGATAGCACGTCAGACCGCCTTGTCTGCACAAACTATCTCGGTGATTATGAAGCAGTTGGAAGCGGATGAGCTCATCGTGAAAGGCGAACCGGTCCGCGGTAAAGTCGGCCAGCCCAGCGTTCCGTTTTCATTAAACCCAGATGGTGCCTTCTCGGTTGGCCTGAAAATCGGCCGCCATCGTAGCGAACTCATGCTGATGGACTTTGTCGGCAATATTCTTGAGCGTTGCTCGATCAGCTATCGCTATCCGGTTACTCAGGATTTGTTGCGTTTTATCACCGACAACATCGGCCCGATGATCGCGACCCTGCCACCCGAGAAGCAGCAACGCATTGCCGGCATTGGCATTGCCACGCCCTTTGAGCTGTGGAGTTGGGGCCAGGAAGTGGGTGCGCCGGAATCAGTGCTGAATGACTGGAAACAGTTTGATATTAAACAGGAAGTCAGTGATGCCAGCGGACTGGTAGCCTATCTGCAAAATGATACCACTGCTGCCTGTGCAGCCGAACTGACGTTTGGTAATTTAGCCAAGCACGACAACTTCTTGTATATCTACATTGGCTATTTTATTGGCGGTGGCGTGGTGCTAAACGGTGCCGTGTTTGAAGGCCCTAGCGGCAATGCTGGTGCGCTAAACTCCATGCCGATCCGTGTGCGTGACCCTAAAAATGGCGATAGTTCCTACCAACTGGTGCGCGATACATCAAAGGTCAACCTGCAACGTTTGCTTGAAAAGGCGGGTATGGATACGTCGGTGATTTGGGATACTGAGCAGGATTGGTCTGGTTTGGGCGAACCACTGCAGCAATGGATTGAGCAACTAAGTCAGGACTTGGCTTATGCCATTGTGTCAGCAGTATCAGTACTCGACTTTCCAGCGATTGTGATTGATGGCGATATTCCGGACGATATCCGGCAAACCATTACTGACAAAGTGCAGCAAGAGTTGGAGAAAATGGATAAACAAGGCTTGTCGCCGGTCACGGTGGTGAGTGGCACATTGGGGTCGAATGCCCGAATTCTGGGTGGGGCTTCATTGCCAATACTGGCTAACTTTACCCGCAATCGTGATGTCGCATTTGTCGGGCAGTAATGCACTGCCCGACCCTGCTTTAAGCTTACTGGCGAACGCCTCGTTGTTGGCGCTCTGAGAAACGAATCGTTTTAATCGCGATTTTACGCGGCTGAATCATCACTTTCTCATTAGTGATCAAACCACCATAAATAACCCGCACCATAAATTCACGCGCTGGCAAATCAAAGTTAGCCGTCGATACACCATCTGCCCGACGAATCACTCGTCCATTACCGTTAACCACGGCGATGTTCGCAATCAAGCCAGAGCCATCACGCGCTGAAATGATATTCACCTGAAGACCACCACGGCGATTCGGATTACCAGGATTCACTTGTTGCTGCACTTGTGGTGCCTGAGGTACTGCAACCGGCTGTTGAACCACAATGGGTGCCGGTGGAATCACAGGAGCCGGCGCAGGTGCAACGGGAACAGGTTGTGGCGCGGCGGCAATCGGCTCTAACTTGAATACTTCACGACGCGTCTGACCATCTCTGACTCGCATATCGACGGTTTTATCAACAAAGCCAGTGGCACGTACAGTGACACGGTAGCGACCTACAGGCAGCTTATAACCAATGGAATCAACGTAGGTTTTGTTGGTGACTAACTTACCGTCTGGCGTCTGAATGTAAAAATTAGACTTAACCGCGCTTTGGTTAGATGCACGCTGTGCAAACAACTCTAAACGACCGGTTTTTCCCGTAGCAGATGGCTCTGGCGTGCTAGGCGCTGTTGCTCTGGGCGCTGGGGCGGCTGCCGGAGGCGTAGCTGGCACTCTGGTTGGTGTCGCAACTCTTGCCGGAGCCTCTGGTGTAGTTGCTCTTGGAGTTGGTGTAGCAACTGGCGCTGCGGCTGTTTCAGGCTCTGGCACTAAGAAGATTTGATGTAATCCCTTGCCTGCCAGTACATCTAAATCTTCAACTAAGCGAACATCCTGAGTTCTGGCCGTGACACGGTAACGACCTGCTGGCAGTGAGAACTGCTCAGTTTCTACGTTTTTCCGGTTATCAACATTTTCACCATTTAGGCGTTGGATATAGAAGCTGGCTTTAACCGGGCGCTTGCCTTCTTTGGTTAAGGCAGACACGCGTAAACCACCGACTCCATCAGCTGGAACTTCTGCTGTTTCAGTATCAGTCTCAGCTTCTGCGGTAGCTGTTTGTGCGGCATCCGCATCTGTTTCTGCAGCCGTTGTATCGGTCGCCGTTTCAGTGACCGTGGTCGCTACATCGGTACCTTCTGCAGTTACCGGAGCCACTTCATCGACCAACTCACTGGTCTCAGATGTACTGCTATCGGTCACGGACGTTGTGTCATCAGCAATGACAGAAACCGTACCGGCAGCTGGCGTATTCGCTTTAGCAACCGCATCAGATAAATCCAACTCAAATACTTCAGCGCCCTGCTGGCCTTCACGCACTCCTAAAAACCGAACAATCTTCTGATCGGCTTGAGTCACGGTAATTTTGTAATTTCCAACCGGTAAGCTCAGTGTGGTTGCGGCTGTCTTTTTAACCAGCGCAATCACCGCATTTTCACTATTTTGGATTAGGAAGTCAGCATTGACAGGCTGATTACTAGCCGCCGTTACCGTACTGAGTGTTAGCGAGCCAAAAGCAACGGCATCGGCCACATCCTCAGTCGCTTCATCTCCGCTTTGATCTTCACTATCAAGCGGTTTGATCTTAATCGGGTTGCTGGCGTCATTAACAATCTCAGCAGGATCAGCCGTTGAGGTAACCGTAATTGTTGGCGATGAAAGCTCAGCGGTGTTGGGGTCTTTTATTGCCGCTGGATTTTGGACCACTTCCGATTCAGCGTTTTTATCGACTAGGTTCAATACCCCAAAACCCGCAAAAAATAACACTGCGCCGACCACGACACCCATCACCAGGTATTTTAAAACCCGTAAAATACTCATTAAGCAGCTCTCCTATCACTTGTATAATTTTTATGTTGGCTCATGATACCGGATTCGGCGATGAACGGGTAGCAGTAGCCCTGCGAATAAATGCACTCAAGCATTCGCCAAAAACCCAGTTAAACTGCGGATGTTAGGGCTAATTCAGCCAGAATTATGATTCATAAAATCTGCTAATCTTATTGATTAGCCACTGAAAAAGTTGACTCCACGGCCATTTCTTAATATACAGTCAGGGTTCAGTTACAGTTAATCGGCAGATCCCCCCGGATTTGCGGAAAATGCAAGAACTTGTAACGCGATATACTCCCATTCCGCTCAGGGCACCCACCCCGAGAAAAAATGAAGACGTATTATGATGAATAAAACCCGTGTATTGGGACTAAGCCTCCCTTTGTTGCTTATCTTTTTAAGTGCCTTTCAACCGCTACACGCCTTCACCGGTAACCGTACTTCCCCTCTCGGTATCAACACCAACGAAACCATGGATATGGATTCCAGTGTTCCGTTTCTCAACCTATTTAAGCTTGCCCTACCATTCGATGAAGCCCGCCCCTGGCTCACCAAAGGCAATATCGAATATGATGAAAATGGTTGGCCAAGTAATCTGAATGGCGGTATCGCCGGAACGCGCTTTATTGGTGGCTACCCTGCCAACAGCATTCCCAGCGCGGTTTACAATGTCTTTTATGATGGCGAAGGTGTGATCAATTATGGCGTGAATGCCAAATTAGTTCGTCGTCTGCCCGGCCGTGATTTAATTGAAATTCGCCCTGGCGCAGACAAAAAGATCAGTGCATCGCTTAGCATTGTTGAGAGCAACCCTAATAACTACGTTCGCAATATTCGCATTTTAATGCCGGGTGGAATTTGCAAAGGCAATCCATTCCGTAAAGTGGCTGAAGCTAAAGACTGCGGCCCGAACAATCCATTTATGTCTTTTGCGCAGCACTCTGATGATTTGGTATTTAACCCTGAATATCTAAACTTCATGAAGGATTTTCGAGTAATCCGCCTGATGAATATGTCAGGCATTACGCGTAATCCGATGGGTATTTGGGACAATCGTCCAACGCCAGAAAAAGCCACTTGGGGTGGTAAAGAAGGCGTTCGCGGTGCACCGCTGGAAGTGATGGTCAAACTGGCTAACCTGACCGGAGCGGACCCTTGGTTCAATCTCCCACATCGCGCAAATAATGAATTCATTCAAAAATACGCGGAGTATGTTAGCAAAAATCTGCACCCCGAACTCAAGGCTTATGTTGAGTACAGCAATGAAACCTGGAATGGCGTCTTCTCTCAAACCCATCATATGCAACGCATGGGTGAGCGTTTACGGCTGGATGCGAATAAAATTTTTGCTGGATTTAAGTTTTACTCCAAGCGCAGTGTTGAGATTTTCAAAATTTGGGAAACGGCCTTTAACGGCAATAACCGCATTGTGCGAGTGATGGGTGGCATGACCACTAACACCACTATGTCGCATATGATTCTGGGGTATCAGGAAGCTTATAAGCATGTGGATGCACTGGCGATTGCGCCTTATTTCCACGCCAGCCAAAAAGCACAGAAACAAATTAGCAGTCTGGATGAAGTGTTCGCGCTGTTACGCTCGCCAAACAACCCTTACTCCGTACCTAACACGCTGAAAATAGTCCGCAAGCAAAACAAGATTGCCGCGCAATATGGCTTGAATCTGATTGCTTATGAAGGTGGACAGCATTTGGTGGCTTATAAAACCCATGGCAATAATGATGCTTCCAATAAATATCTGATTCAGTCGAATAAAGATGAGCGCATGGCTAAGCTTTATTATGAGTTTCTGAAAGGCTGGAAGAAGGCTGGCGGTAAGTTGTTTATTGCCTTCTCAGCACCTCGCCAATACAACTGGATTGGCAGCTGGGGCATTAAGGAGCACATTGCGCAAGACCCTGCCAAAGCACCGAAATACCGTGCACTGATGTACTTCCAGAAAACGGATCGCTGCTGGTGGTTTGCCTGCACACAAGCTGGCCATGTCGCGCGTAAAAGTAAGCCTGCGCACAACCCTGGCAAGTATGTAATGGATCGTCGCTTTAAGCCGGGTGTGCCGACTAAGCCGACAACCACAAAGGTTGCTTACAACCCGAGTAAAGATCAGCAAGTTATCCAACGCGCCAACTGGATTAACCCATCACAAGCCGAAGCGAATGCCATTCACGAGCTGTTTAATAACCCTGCCGCACCAAACGCTTGGGAATAACGCTTTGTGAGTGAATATCAGGCTAAGTTTGATACTGCAATCTGGGCAGTGGTTAGCGCCATTCCCAGGGGGCAAGTGATGGCTTATGGGGAAGTGGCTCGCGCTGCGGGCTTTCCCCGACATGCACGCATGGTGAGTAAGGCGATGGGGCGAAGTCCTAAATCTTTGCCGTGGCATCGGGTGGTGCGCTCGGATCGAAGCCTTGCTTTCGAAGTGGGTAGTGAGGGATTCGATACGCAGCGCCAGCGTTTAGAGCAAGAAGGCGTTACCATGTTAAATGGCAAAGTCATTGCCGAACAGCCATCTGAAGATTTAGATGCGCTAATCTGGGGACCAGAATAGCTCGTCAAAGAACCAAGCTGATCATCAGCTCCCTGCCCCACATCACCCGTTAAACTTCTGAACACTCTGCACTCAATTTAATACCGTCTGACAACGCTTTTCTGACACAATGCCAGATACAAAATTATTGAGTACATTCAGAAAATGTCCCACAGCCAAGCGACCGTGTTTAACTTAGACCATACTCCCCTCAAGCAAAATTCTGAGTTAAGCGGACTAGCCGATGACTTGATGAAGTTTAGCCAGATAAACTCTCAGGCAACGTTTAATGCCTATTGCAAAGCCGTGTGTAGTCTTTGGCAAAAGCATTTTCCGAGTAGTCGTGGCTCAACCTCTCAACTATTTTCTGATCTCAACCAACGCATTGCAGCAGGCCCAATTGAGAATGAAGTGATTCCGACTCCTTGGGGTGGCGTAGTAATTACTGCATACCAACCCACACAAATTGAAAAGTGGTTAGTGATTAACGCTGGCGGGTATCTGGCACTTGAAACTCACAGTTTGAAAAAAGAGTACCTTGAGGTAAAGGAAGGCGCGGGTATTTTACTCTCACGTGACCAGTCAGATAAGCCACTTTTAGTCAGCGGGCTCACACCCGGTAGCACATTTAACTTCGAGCCGAGTATGGAGCATTGCATTATCGGCGCTGAAGATTTATTAGTCTTTGAGCGCTCTACTGAGCCAAAAGGAATGGATCAGGATCTGATTTTTATTTACACACCAGATGAGTAAGCCAGTCAGGCTTAAGCACTAAGGTTAAATTCGCCCAAGGCTTTCATCGCATCCTCTGCGCGCTCAGACTGAACTAGGATATGGTCGTGGTAATACGCTGCGATCACATTGGCACTAATATTATGCTCAGTGAGCTTAGCGGAGACTGCAGCCGTTAAGCCAACGGCTTCAAGGCTAGAATGCACGGTCAATGTGATCATTTTAAACGTCGATTCAAAGGCAATTTTGGCGCTAGCGGCAGCCGAGGTGGTTAGCAGTAATGTTAGCCCTTCATTTTCATAAAAGCTGGCTTTCGGTTTCAAATGGGCATAATCGCCATATACACCCTCAACCGTGCAGAATACATATTCTTCGGGGTTTAATGCCGGTGACATTGATTTTAACAATGTCTCTAATTCCGTTATTCCAGTCATTATTCATGCTCCTTTTTTTGCAAACGTGTGGGCTTGGCTTTTGTTAAAAGCGCCCCTTATTAGTAGTTAACCACAACTCGATCATCACCCAAATAGGCTTTTAGCTGCTGCAAGGAAGCCTCATCAAGTGGCGCTTTGTAATCACTACCTAAACGCACTTGGGCTAATGCCTTATCCGTTTCATAGTTGACTAAAATTGGGCACTCACTCTCCCCTTCTGGCGGTATCAGCGAGGCCAGCTTATCAAGGAAGCCATTTTGTGATTGCGCCTGATTGACGGATAAATTCAAGCTACGCGCATAAATCTTGCGGGCTGTCTGCACATCATAAAGCGCTTCAACGCGTAATCGGGTGTTGCCGGTGTGGTACTCGGTATTGAGCGTGCCGCTAATGACCAGCACCTCTTCCATTTTCACCAGCTCCTGATACTCCTCAAACACATTGCTGAAGATAAACACCTCATAATAGGCCGTTTTATCATCCAACTGCACAAAGGCGCGCTTACCTTTTTCGGTGTTTTGAGTACGGATACTAGAGACCAATCCAGCCAGTACTACCGGATGCTTTTGATAGGTTTGGTTACTATCTTCCTCTGCCAAATCCGATAATTTAACGCTACGAATCTGACTAATTTCAGCTTCATATTCATTAATCGGGTGACCGGTCAGATACAAGCCCAGCGCTGTTTTTTCCATGCGGAGGCGTTCACGCTCCGGCCATTCTGGCAAATCAGGCGCTAGCTTTTCATCCTGCTCCACCACCATTGAGCCACCAAATAAATCGGTTTGGCCGATGACTTCATCGCGGTGCAGCTGCTGTGCCATGCGAATCACTTCGGGCAAATGAGCCACCATCGAACGACGGTTTTTACCAAGACTATCGAACACGCCTGCATTAATCAGCGTTTCCAGTACACGCTTGGTTAGCTTATTGGATTTTACGCGCTTACAGAGATCCGGTAATGAAGCAAACGGGCCATTCGCTTCGCGCTCAGCCAAGATCACACTAATCGCGCTTTCTCCAGCACCTTTTACAGCACCTAAGCCAAAAATCAGATTGCCCTCATGCTCGGTACTAAAGCGGTAACCAGAGCGATTCACATCCGGCGGAATAACCTCCAAACCCAGCTGGCGACATTCATCAATAAAGGTCACCACCTTCTCGGTGTTATCCATATCTGAAGATAATACTGCCGCCATAAAGGCTGCCGGATAATGCGCCTTCAACCAAATAGTCTGGAATGAAACCAAGGCATAAGCTGCGGAGTGAGATTTGTTAAAACCATACTCTGCGAACTTTTCCATCAAATCGAAAATAGCCGTTGCCTGATCGGGATCGATACCGCGGCCGCCCGAACCTTCCATGAAGATTTCACGCTGCTTGGCCATTTCCTCAGGCTTTTTCTTACCCATCGCCCGTCGCAGCATGTCCGCACCACCCAGCGAGTAACCCGCCAGAATCTGTGCAATCTGCATTACCTGCTCCTGATACACGATTACCCCATAGGTCGTGTTTAGAACAGGTTCAAGGTCCGGATGTGGGTATTCAACTTTGGCGATACCTTTCTTTCGGTTTACGAAGTCGTCCACCATGCCCGACTGCAATGGACCCGGACGGTAAAGCGCCACCAAAGCGATAATATCTTCGAACACATCCGGCGATAATCGCCCGATCAATTCTTTCATACCACGCGATTCAAGCTGGAATACCGCCGTGGTTTTTGCCGAACGCAGCAGCTCGTAGGATTTTGGATCATCCAACGGAATTTGCGTGATATCGATGGGCTCTTCGCCTTTTTTAGCGCGCAGATCATTGATGATTTTAACCGCCCAATCGATGATGGTCAGGTTACGCAGACCCAGGAAGTCGAACTTAACCAAGCCCACCGCTTCCACGTCATCCTTATCGAACTGCGATACCAGACTTCCGCCACCTTCTTCACAATACAGCGGGGTAAAATCAACCAAAGCCGATGGCGAAATCAATACACCACCCGCGTGCTTACCGACGTTTCGGGTCAAGCCCTCGAGCGATAGCGCGAGGTCGATCAGGCTTTTAACTTCCTCATCTTCATCGTAAAGCACTTTTAAGTCAGGAGACTCTTTAAGTGCTTTGGTCAGGGTCATTTTGATTTCAAACGGAATCAGCTTAGCAATCCGATCCACAAAGCCGTAGGGGTGACCAAGCACACGCCCCACGTCACGGACTACCGCTTTAGCCGCCATGGAGCCGTAGGTAATGATCTGCGATACCTTGTCACGACCATAGGTTTCCGCCACATAGTCGATAACCATTTCCCGCTTATCCATACAGAAATCGATATCGAAATCGGGCATGGATACACGTTCAGGGTTCAGGAATCGCTCAAACAGCAGATCATATTTCAGCGGGTCAATATCGGTAATTTTTAGCGCGTATGCCACCAGAGAGCCTGCACCAGAACCACGTCCTGGCCCGACCGGCACATCGTTATCTTTACCCCACTGAATAAAGTCGGCAACGATTAAGAAGTAACCAGGGAATCCCATGCCATTGATTACATCCAGCTCAATTTGCAGACGTTCATCATACGATTTTCGCTGTTCAGCAAATGCGGGCGCATTCACATCAAACATCACCTGAAAGCGTTCTTCCATGCCCTCGCGTGATACTTGGCAGAAATATTCCGCTTCGGTCATGCCTTCGGGGATTGGGAATGCTGGCAGGTAGTTTTTGCCCAGCGTTAGCTCCACCGTACAACGGCGTGCAATCTCGACAGTGTTTTCAATCGCAGAAGGAATGTCCGCAAACAACTCCTTCATTTCAGCCGCACTTTTCAGGTACTGCTGAGGCGAATACAGTTTCTCACGACGCTTATCAACCAGCGTGTAGCCATCATGGATACAAACCCGCGCCTCATGCGATGAAAAGGCATCTTCGGTTAGGAAGCGCACATCATTGGTGGCTACTACGGGTACATCGTATTTTGCAGCCAGTTCAACGGAAGCCTGCAAGTAGCGCTGCTCACCCACGCGTCCTGTACGCTGTAATTCGATGTAAAAGCGGTCTGGGAAGACGCTCATCCAATCCTGCAAACGCTTCTCTGCTACGCCGGCATTGTCTGCCAGCAAGGAATATCCAATATCCCCGTCGCGCGCGCCAGACAAGGCAATAATTCCTTCATTCAGCTCTTTAATCCAACTCCGCTGGACTCGAGGCTTACCGAGTACCTGCCCTTCCTGATAAGCTTTTGAGATCAGCTTGGAAACATTCAGGTAACCTTGGTTGTTCTGGCATAGCAGGATCATGTGATAGAGCAGGTCAGAATCTTCTTCATCCTGCAGCAACACATCCACCCCGAAAATCGGCTTCAGCCCCTGCCCCATCGCCGCACGGTAAAACTTCACCATCGCAAACAGATTGTTCTGGTCGGTCATCGCAACCGCAGGCATTTCACCTGCTTCCACGGCAGGCATTAATTGCTTAATGCGTAGCGTGCTATCGACTAGCGAAAATTCAGTGTGTAAGCGCAGGTGAACGAAGCTCATTGCGGATTCCTGATTATATTTTGTACGGGTTTAAAACTGAGGCGATGAATGGGGCTGGCACCTTGCTTGATCAGTGCTTCCCGATGTTGCTTGGTGGGATAGCCTTTGTGTTTGGCAAAACCATAGCCCGGATATTTGAGATCCATATCTTCCATTTCATGATCACGTGCCACTTTGGCGATAATGGAGGCGGCGCTGATTTCAGCTTCAGTGAGGTCGCCTTTTACAATCGCTTCCATTGGATACGGCAAATCCGGGCAGCGATTGCCATCAATTTTCACAAACTCCGGCTCCACGCTCAAACCTTCAACCGCGCGCTTCATGGCTAACATGCTGGCCCAGAGAATATTGATCTCATCAATTTCAGCCACTTCAGCACGGCCCAACGACCAAGCCAGTGCTTTCTCACGAATCTCAATCGCCAGTGCTTCGCGGCGTTTTTCAGTGAGTTTTTTGGAATCGGTTAGCCCTTCAATCGGCTGATTCGGATCTAAAATAACGGCAGCGGCAACCACCGGTCCAGCCAGCGGCCCACGACCGACTTCGTCGACGCCTGCAATGAGTTGTGACACGGTGTGTTACCTCTTGAAATGCTTGGTATTAAATTAATGCGTGTGACTCTCGAAGCAATTGATCAGCCTACTAATGGCTCTATTAACCGGCTTTGCTAATCAGTTGTTGAATAGCCAATGCGGCTTGTCGACTGGCATCTTGTTTCAGTGTTTTGTGTATTTCAGTAAAGCGCTGCTCGCGATATGCAGCCTGCTCTGCAGTTTCGGCAAATTGTGCTTCTACCGCATCCACCAGCGCTTGTGGTGATAGTTTTTCTTGCATGACTTCTGGCACCAAACACTCATTCGCCAAGTTATTTGGCAAGGTGTAATACGGTGATTTAATCATGCCTAGCTGGGTAATGATCCAACCGGTTAACGCAGCGACCGCATAAGCTGCCACCATCGGCCGGCCAACCAACATGCCTTCTAATACTGCCGTTCCCGATGCCATCAAAATCTGATCGGAAGCCGCCATAACGGTACGTGACTGCCCTTCAATAAAATGAATCGGCACTTCAGGTGCATACTGCTGGTGCAACGCTTTAAATTTCGCAGCGATTTTATCATTGACTAAGGGCGTGACAAACTGCCAATCCGAATGGTTTTGATGCAGGGTCGCAACTGCTTGTAAAAAATGCGGCCCAAGCCGTTGGATTTCCCCTGAGCGACTTCCTGGTAATACGGCAAGTAACCGAGCAGCTTCCGGCAGGCCTAATTCTTTACGGGCAACTAAGGCGTCGTTTTGTAATGGAATCTCATCCGCTAAAGGATGGCCGACAAATGCAACAGGGACCTTATGTTCTTCGTAAAAAGACGCTTCAAACGGAAATAACGCCAGCATCAAGTCGAGTTTACCGACAAACTTTTTAACCCGCCCTTGTCGCCATGCCCAAATGGAGGGGCTTACATAGTGAGCAACCCGAACGCCATTCGCATGCAGCCTACGCTCCAGTAACAGATTAAAGTCCGGTGCATCAATGCCGATCATGATATCGGGTGGGGTATCGGTCCAGCGCTGAATCAAGCTTTTACGAATGCCCAGCAATTCCCATAAGCGACCAATCACCTCAGAGAAACCCATCACTGAGAGACGCTCCATATCATGCAGCGAGACACAGCCGGCAGCCTGCATTTCAGGGCCAGCAATGCCTTCAAATTGCGCATCAGGGAAATGGACTTTGAGGGCTTGAATCAAACGCGCCCCCAAAATATCTCCGGAAACCTCACCCGCAACCAGCGCTATTCTCATCAGCGAATAATGCCGCGTTCGCTGCGATGGCAGAAATCTAGCAATAACTGCACATCATCATGCCCAGAATAGGCTCCTTCCATTTCCTGCAAAGCTTGCTGAAATGGCATATCTAAACGATACAGATAGCGATAGCACTGCTTAATACGTGCCTGACTCTCAGAATCAAAGCCGTTACGCTTCAGGCCTTCTTTATTAATTCCACGCGGCACGGCTGGCGTGCCATGCGACATAATATACGGCGGCAAATCTTTAGTCAGTGCCGTACCCATTCCGGTAAATGAATACGCACCCACATGACAGAACTGATGAACCAGCGTGAAGCCACCTAAAATCGCATAATCGTGAATATGAACGTGGCCTGCTAAGGTCGCATTATTGGCAAAAATCGTACCGTTGCCCACGATGCAGTCATGTGCAATATGCACATAAGCCATAATCCAGTTATCATCACCAATTACTGTCTTGCCGATGTCTTGGGCAGTACCACGATTAATGGTGCAACTCTCACGAATCACATTACGATCGCCAATAATCAGCTCGGTTGGCTCGCCCGCATATTTCTTATCCTGCGGCGCTTCACCCACTGAGGAAAACTGGAAAATCTCGTTATCTTTACCAATTCGGGTCGGCCCCTGAATCACCACGTGCGGGCCAATCCAGCTGCCCTCACCGATAGTGACATCCGGACCGATTACCGAATAAGCACCCACGCTGACATTACTGGCCAGCTGCGCACTCGGATCAATGACTGCCGTTGGATGGATCAAGCGCCCTCCTTCACCACAGCACACATAAGTTCTGCAGAGGTGACCATTTTGCCATCTACTTTCGCTTCAGTCTTAAAGAACCAGATCGTACCTTTACGTTTAACCAGCTCGGCGTGTAGCTCAACCTGATCTCCCGGTACTACCTGCTTACGGAAACGAACGTTATTTACGCCAACCAGAATGTATAAAGTATCTTCCTGAGGCTCAGTTCCCATTGTCAGGAAGCCTAGCAACCCAGTCGCCTGCGCCATTGCTTCAATCAATAACACGCCCGGCATGATTGGCTGATCAGGAAAGTGGCCGTTAAAAAATGGCTCATTGATTGAGACATTTTTAATCGCTTTCAGGTATTTGCCTTCTTCATAGTCCAGTACGCGATCGACTAATAAAAACGGATAACGGTGGGCAAGGAATTTTCTGATTTCCACTACGTCCATTACTTTCATTCACTACTTCCTGATTTGTTTTGGTTAAGTTCTGCGAGTTGCTTTTGCAAGTCACGAATGGTTTTTGCCATGTCATCCAATTGCGAGAAGCGCACTGCATTTCGGCGCCAGCGTTTGGATTCTGAAACGGGTACGCCTGAAGAGTATACACCAGACTGCTTTATTGAGCTCGCCACCATGCCCATACCGGTCACAATCACATCATCCGCAATGGTGATATGACCGGCCATACACACTGCCCCACCGATCTGGCAACGCTTACCGACGGTAGTACTGCCCGCAATAGCGGTTGCGCCAGCCATCGCCGTATAATCACCAATCACACAGTTATGGCCGATCTGAATTTGGTTATCGAGGATTACGCCGTTACCGATAATGGTATCGCTTAGGGCGCCACGGTCGATCGTGGTATTAGCCCCGATCTCCACATTGTCGCCAATTTGCACCGAACCGACTTGTGGAATTTTATGCCAGACATGTTGATTTGGCGCATAGCCGAAGCCATCACTACCGATAATAGTGCCCGAATGAATACGAGAGGCTTTGCCGATGCGTACGCCATGATACAAAGTGACATTTGCCATTAATTGGACGTCAGCGGCTAACTGACAACCTGCACCAACCACGCAGCCTGGGCCAATCACAACATTATCGCCCAAGCTCACACCCGACTCGACAACGGCATTGGGACCAATACTAACATTATTACCCAATGCCACATCCTCAGCCACTACGGCACTGGGATGAACACCCAACGGGGCTTGAGCTTCAGGGTATAAATGCTGCATTACTTTTGCATAAGCAAAATAAGGATTGTCATGTTTTAGCAATGCGCCCTTAAAAGTGCTCAGATTCATTTTTGGCGAAACAATGAGTGCTTCAGCCTTGCACTCTGCAATGCCGGATAAGTATTTTGGATTGCTGATAAAGCTTAATTCACCCGCTTTGGCCTTATCCACCGGAGCAACTGCCTGTATCAGTAAATCGGGATTGCCTTCAAGGCTGGCGCCGGTTATTTCGGCCAGATCTGCCAAACGTATTACTGCCATATTTATTGCTCCGTTGATTTTTTATTGTTTTGCGTGCCAGTCTGTTTTTGGTCAAATTGGCGCTGCAAATAATTTAATACATCTGGCGTAATATTAACCCGAGCGCTCGCAGCAACGTATTCCTCAATCACGACATCAATCTCGCGCTCTTCGCGGACCTCTTCGATTGCCTTAAATACACTTTGTTGGACCGAATCCAAAGCAGCATCTCGCGCGAAACGTAATTCTTCACGAAAATCCTCTAAAGCACGCGTCCGGTCACGCTTGCGAGTACGCACTTCCCGCTCATTTTGCTGGCGCTGCTCAGGCGTCCAGGTGACTAGATTACGTTCACGCTCAGCTTCCAGCTGGCCAATCAACTCAAGCTCTTTACTGAGGGCCAACTCACGAGGTGAAAAGCGTGCTTTGAGCTCAAGCCCTGCGGACTCAGCCTCTGGCGCATTTTTCATCAAGTATGCCACATCAACCACGGCAATTGTTACATGTGTGGTTTCAGCCAAAGCAGGCAAACTTAGAAGACTAAGCAGTACTAATAACAAAGGGAGTGAGCGCTGTTTAATCCGCTCAATGTTAGATTTAATATTATTCGTCATCATCATAGTTTACTCGCCGCTACTTTTTGACACAATTATAGATTACTGCAATTAATTTACCGTCATTTTAAAAACAGCCGATTCTTAAACGCAAAGACCCCGCCATAATAGCGGGGTCCTTGTGTTGTAGCCATGAGTTACAGCTTAGAAGTTAGCACCCACGGAGAATTGTAACTCCTGAGTTTTATCACTATCTTTAGCGTTCAATGGCTTAGCATAACTTAAGCTCAGTGGTCCCAATGGAGATACCCACGTCAAGCCAACACCTGCGGAATAACGAATATCGCCGGTATCGATCTCATCGTTAAATACGTTACCCGCATCAACGAAGACACTACCTTTCAGGCCATCGACATCCGTTAAGAATGGCATTGGGAAGCGTACTTCAGCCGAAGCATTCACCGAGACATTACCACCAATTGCTTCTGGGTCATCTGGATCAAGGTCGGTTGGGCCTAAAGAGTTGTACTCAAAACCACGAACTGTGCGGATACCGCCTGAGTAGAAATTCTCAAAGAATGGCAACTCATCAGTATCACCAAAACCGTCACCGTAAGCCAAGCCACCTTTCAGAACACCTGTAAAGCTCTCAGAGATCGGGAAGTAAGCCGAACCGCTGTACTTAATCTTGTAGTACTCAAGATCACTGGATGGCAAACCAACCTCTAACACCAAGCTTTGGATCTGACCTGAAGTTGGGAAGATTGTACGGTCACGCGTGTCATGTACGTAGCTGGCAGTACCCAGAATTTCGGTGTACTCATCGCCATTTTCTTCAATATAGTCAACGATGTAATCAGGGCTTGAAGAAGTCGTGCTAATTTTGCGTTGCTCTGCACCAATACTAAAGCGCAATGAGTCATCTTCGTCGATTGGGAACGTGTAGTTAATACTCGCACCATATCGATCACTTTCGTAGTCTGAAGTGTCATCGTCTGAGGTGTCTGTCTTATCGTAGTAAACCTTAAAGCCACGCCCAACCCCATCAATCGTGTGATATGGATTGTTATAACTCAGATTAAAACTCTTCTCAGACTCACTGTTTGAACCGGCTACTGATAAGCTTTTACCCGTACCCATAAAGTTGTTTTGCGTCAAGCCGACATTAAATAGGATACCGGCAGTCTGCGAGTAACCTACACCGGCGGTAAACTGGTTAGATGAACGCTCTTTAACCGTGATATCCAAATCAACCTGATCGTTAGTACCGACCACGGGTGAAGTATCAATTTTAACTGACTCAACAAACGCTAAGCGCTGGATACGACGACGTGACTGCTCGACGGACTCTTTTGAGTAGAATGAGCTTTCCAGCTGACGCATTTCACGACGGAAAACTTCATCCTTGGTGCGGTAGTTACCACGCACATTAATACGACGAACATAAGTACGCTGACCTTGCTTCAGGTCGAAGGCAATATCTACGCGCTTATTAATTTCATCAATTTTTGGCAACACATCGACTTTAGCAAAGGCGTAGCCGTACTTGCCCATTTCACTGGCAAAGTTCTTTTGTGTTTCGCGAAGTAGAGCCTGAGAGTAAACCTGACCCGTTTTCAGCTTAACCAGCTTTTGAATACCTGCTGACTGAGTACCAGTGACATCAACTTTACCGACTCGGTATTGATCGCCTTCTTTAACCGCGATGTTAACGTTAACCGTACGCTTATCATCCGACAGTGTGACTTGGCTGGATAGTATCTCAAAACGTAAGAAACCACGGTCACGGTAGAATGACGTCAAGTTATCCAGATCGCCAACCAACTTGCCCTTAGAGTACTCATCACGACTACTTAAGAAAGCCAATCGACTTTTCGGGCCTGATTCCAGTAACTTCAACAAAGTCGCTTCAGGAAATGCCTTATTTCCGGTAATCTTGACGTTTCTAATCTTAGCAGTGCTGCCTTCTTGCACAGTCACTTTCACCGCTGCACGGCCATCACTGGCAGGTGTAATGGTTGAAGAGACTTTTGCAGAATAGTTGCCACGAGACACCAACTGCTGCTGTAGCTCTTTCTCAAATTGAGATAAAGCCGCTTTGTCTAATGGACGACCTGGTGCAATTCCACCGCCGCGCATGGCATCCAACAACACCTTGTTGGTTAGTGACTTATTACCTTCAAAGGTAATTGCACTAATCGCTTGGCGCTCTGAAACTTTGACTACCAGTACATTACCACGACGGCTCAGACTGATGTCATCAAATAAACCGGTACGATACAGTGAATTAACCACATCAGCCGTCATCCGATCGTCAAAGGTTTGACCAACCCGAACTGGCACATTACTCAGTACTGTACCTGCGTTGATACGCTTTAAGCCGCTAACTTGGATATCTTGCAGCAAAAAACTGTCGGCCCACACTCCCTGGCTCAGTGCAAACAGGCAACTGGCAAATGAAAGCTGTAGTGTTTGTTTTTTCATAATTAACTCACTAATCGTGTTATGTCGTTATAGATTGCCAGCACCATGAGCACACCGACCATGGCCATGCCAATACGCATCCCAATTTCTTCTACCTTCTCAGAAACCGGGCTACCTTTGACGATTTCAATCAGATAATACAATAAATGACCACCATCCAGCATCGGCACTGGCAAAAGGTTTAACACCCCAAGACTCAGGCTCACGATCGCCAGAAAGCTCATAAAGACAGAGAAGCCAATCAACGCACTTTTACCCGCGTAATTCGCGATAGTAATCGGGCCACTGATATTTTTGATAGAGGCTTCACCGGTAATCAAACGCCCCATCACCCGCAGCGTCATCACCGATAAATCCCAAGTTTCAACCGCGCCTTTGTACAAGGCATCACCCACTGAAGAGTGGCTGGTAAAGAGCAAACGCTCCCGAATACCTTCTTCCATTAAGCGAGCCATCCGAATGCCCAGCAAGCCAACGGTTTGCCCTTCTACAACGGAGGGCTTTGGTGTAACAGTAAGATCTGACTCAACGCCATCACGGGAAATTCGTAATTGAACCGGCTGATCAGCGTGGTTATTAATGTAAGTGGAGAATTCAAGCGTCGATGTAATGGTTTGCCCATCCATTGCCAGAATCTTGTCTTCTGGTAACAAGCCAGCGGCCTCTGCAGCTGAGCCTGGCATCGCTTCCATAACAACCGGAATACTTTTCGGACGCTCAACCTGCAGACCGGTTTTCGCAAGATGATCACCTTCATCTTCCAGCAAAGCAATGCCTTCAAGATTCAGGTTACGAGTACGGGCAGCACCATTCGCGGTTTCAACTTCTATCGTCAGCTGCTGGGTCGCGAGGTATTCATTCAGCAGTGTTAAGCGTAGTTGATTAAGCGACTGTACTTCAGTGTCGTTAATTTTAGTAACTCGGTCCCCAGCTTCAAAACCACTAATAGCCGCTGGCGTATTAGGCAATGGCGCATCCAAGTAAGGACGGACAGAGTCAACACCAATCATATACGTACTAGCAAAAGCCAGAATCGCAAAAATGAAGTTAAACATGGGGCCGGCCAGTACGACCAGAAAGCGCTTCCAAACCGGTTGCACATTAAATGCCCGATGGCGCTCAGCAGGGTCAACATCCCCTTCACGTTCATCCAACATTTTGACATAGCCGCCAAGAGGAATCAGCGATAGAGAATATTCAACCTTATCGTCGTCTTTGCCCTTAACGGTCCAAATCTGTTTACCAAAGCCGATGGAGAAGCGAAGGACTTTAATGCCGAGTTTACGAGCCACCCAATAATGTCCAAATTCATGAACAGCGACCAATAGGCCAATGGTGACTAAAAACGCAGCGATAGTTATCAAGGAATTCATCATAGAACGGTAGTCTGCTTCTTATTGTTTTTTATCCATAAGCGTGCCTGTTCACGGCTGTCTGCATCCTGAATAAGGATATCCTCTAAGACAAGTGGCGTGCCGCTGGATGCTTGCTCAAGCGCATTTTCAATAAGCTGCGGAATCTCTGTAAAGTTAATACGGTGATTAAGAAAATTCTCAACCGCGATTTCATTAGCGGCGTTCAATGCAATACTCGCATAACCACCCATTTGGTGAGCATCGTATGCAAATTTAAGGCATGGAAACCGATTGAAATCCGGCGCTTCAAAATCCAAGCGTGCCAATTGGAAAAAATCCAACTCATCCACGCCAGCATCTATTCGCTGTGGCCAAGCCAATGCATAAGCAATCGGCGTGCGCATATCCGGATTACCCAATTGTGCAATCACGGAGCCATCGATGTAAGAAACCATGGAATGAATGGTACTTTGCGGGTGAATAACAACCTGAATCTGCGAGCTAGGCACATCAAATAGCCAACAAGCTTCAATCACCTCCAAGCCTTTATTCATCATGGTGGCAGAATCCACCGAAATCTTTTGCCCCATCGACCAATTAGGGTGAGCAACAGCTTGTGCTGGTGTTACCTCATGCAAGGTATCAATGTCGCGAGTGCGGAATGGACCACCGGAACCGGTCAGTAAGATTCTCTTAACGCCGGCTTTGCCTTGGACTGGCATACTTTGAAAGATCGCATTATGCTCACTATCAATGGGTAACAGCTCTGCGCCATTATCACGCACCGCATCCATAAACAGCTTGCCAGACATGACCAAGGCTTCTTTATTGGCCAGCATTACCCGCTTACCGGCTTTCGCAGCAGCGAGTGAAGGTAGTAGCCCTGCAGCGCCAACAATGGCTGCCATTACATAATCAGTTTCTGGCAGTGCAGCAACCTGCTCTAATGCAGCGGCTCCGCTTAGTACCTCGGTTGAGTTACCTGCAGCTTTAAGCTTGATTGCTAAGTTCTCAGCACTTACCTCATCGACCATGACGGCATATTTGGGATGAAAAGCCTGACATTGCTGAAATAGCACATCGGTTTGCGTGTTGGCAGTCAGCGCAATGACTTGATAATCATCTGGGTGACGTGCCAATACATCCAAAGTACTCAGGCCAATTGAGCCTGTCGCACCGAGGACAGTGATTCCTTTCTTCGACGTCTGTCCCACCTGCTCTACTGCCATTATATACCACGCCCCACAAGGCTAACCGACAACCCCAAGACGAATACAGGCAGTGCAACAAGTAAACCATCGATACGATCCAAAATACCACCGTGGCCCGGCAGAATAGTACCGCTATCTTTTTGGCCAGCTTCGCGCTTCAGTAAGCTTTCAAATAAATCGCCTGCAACCGATAAAGCCGCAACCAGCAAAGACAACAGTAAGAAGTAAACCCAAGCGATGCCAGTAAAACCAAAATAGGAAGCACCTAGTAAGGCCCACAATAACGCAGCGGCCAATCCACCTTTAGCACCTTCTCTGGTTTTGCCCGGACTTAACTCAGGCGCCAGCTTGGTCACACCAACCGCCTTACCGACAAAGTAAGCACCAGTGTCCATCGCTGCCACCAAGAAGATCAGGTACAACACGAGCATTGGGTCATGAGCTTGCAGACGCGCTAAGGCTAACCACGCTGGGACTAGTACCAGAAAGCCCGCTAAGCTCAGTAGCCACGGCCTACTGGAGTAAAATGTGCTGTCTTGACGATAAATAGTTAACAACCCAAGGATAGTCACCCAAAAGACCACGCCAGTTGCAATCGCATACCAGCTCACGCCGGTTATATAGATCAATGTGCCGACAACGATAAGGAAGATAACCGCCCAGGCTTGCTGCATTGCCTCAAGGCCGATTAACCGAGCCCATTCCCAGCCGCCAATCGCTAACACGACGACCAGCGAAGCAATTGCAAAATATGGGGTCGGCAGCAGCGTGACGCCGGCCAATACCGCCAAAACCAAAAATATTGCAGTGATGACGCGTTGTTTAAGCATGGTTGGTTTCCTTGACCTGTTCGCCGGTCATGCCAAAACGTCGTTGCCGCGAGGCAAAATCATCAATAGCATCGAGCAGAGCCGACTCATCAAAATCGGGCCATAGGGTATCGGTAAAGTATAATTCCGAGTAAGCCAGTTGCCACAATAAAAAATTGCTGATGCGACGCTCACCACCGGTTCGTATAAACAAATCGGGGTCGGGCACATCAGCCGTACTTAATTTACCAGAGAGTAAATCTTCGGTTAGTGGTGCATCAGGCTGCTCGTTCAATAACTGCTGAGCAGCCTGCACAATATCCCAACGCCCGCCATAGTTGGCGGCAATTTGCAGTAATAAACCTTCACCATTGCTGGTCATGGCTTCAACATCTGCAATTTTGCGCTGCAACTTCTCTGAAAAAGCGGTGGTATCGCCAATAAACTTTAAACGAACACCGTGTTTCATCAAGCCTTTTGCTTCACGCTCAAGCGCCGTCGCCAGCAGACTCATCAAGCCGCTAACCTCTTCCTCCGGGCGCTTCCAGTTTTCACTGCTGAAGGCAAACAAAGTCAAACACTCGACGTTCAGACGCCCACAAGCTTTAACGACACTGCGCACAGCTTCTGCCCCGCGGTGGTGCCCAAAAAGCCGTGGCCTCTTACGTTGCTGCGCCCACCGGCCATTGCCGTCCATGACAATGGCAATATGGCGAGGGATAACCGTTGTATTTGTCATATTTTATTATTCGTTATCGGCAATATTCCGGATCTCCGGAAGTTTAAATTTCCATCAGATCCTGTTCTTTCTTGGTCAGAACCTCATCAATCACCTTAATGTATTGATCAGTCAGCTTCTGAATGCCATCTTGTGCGCGGCGCTCATCATCTTCAGAAATTTCTTTATCTTTCTGCATCGTTTTTAAGCTTGAGTTAGCATCGCGGCGGATATTACGGATTGCCACGCGCGAGTTTTCAGCTTCACCACGAACAACTTTAACTAAGTCTTTACGACGCTCTTCTGTCAGTGCTGGCATTGGAACGCGAATCACCGTACCCGCTGAGTTAGGATTCAAACCCAAGTCAGAAGTCATGATTGCTTTTTCAATCGCCTGAACCATCGTTCTTTCCCATGGCGTGATGCTTAGGGTGCGAGAGTCTTCGATACCAATGTTAGCAACCTGGCTCAATGGAACCATGCTGCCATAATAATCCACACTCACGTGATCCAATAATGAAGGATGTGCACGACCTGTTCTTACCTTGGCCAGTTCATCTTTCAGGGCTTCAATGGATTTCTGCATTCTTGTTTCAGCATCTTGCTGAATATCGTTAATCATAACTCTACCTCAACTAAAGTACCGACCGCCTCGCCTTTCATAATGGCTCGCAATGCGTCCGGCTCAAACATATTAAATACACGCAAAGGCATATTATTCTCGCGACATAATACCATTGCTGTAAGATCCATAACACCCAGCTGTTGTGCAATCGCCTGATCAAAAGTCAGTGTATCGTAACGCTTAGCATCCGGGAATTTCACCGGATCAGCATCATAAACACCATCAACTTTAGTGGCTTTTAGCAACAAATCAGCGCCAATCTCAATCGCGCGTAAGCTCGCAGCACTATCCGTCGTAAAACAAGGATTACCGGTTCCAGCAGCGAAAATAACCACTTCGCCCTGCTCCAGATAACGACGCGCCTGCTCTGCCGAATAAGCCTCACCGAGCTGATCAATCTTTAATGCCGTCATTACGCGGCAACTAACCCCTTGCTTGTGCAATGCATCCTGCATCGCCAAGGCATTCATAACGGTTGCCAGCATACCCATCTGATCGGCACTAACTTTATTCATGCCACTTTTTACCAGGCCTTCACCACGGTAAATATTACCGCCGCCAATCACTAGCCCTACTTCAATACCCGCTTGCTGCTGTTCAACAACTTGGCTGGCGGTCTGTTTCAGAAACTCCGGATCAATTCCAAAGTCCATATCGCCCATCAACGCTTCGCCGCTAAGCTTTAGCAGGATGCGCTTTGGAGACTGTACTCTTACATCTGTCATTGCTATGAAAACCCGATTTTTGACTAAAATTGGAACGTTGCATGTGGCCATGCAGTAGCAGCCATAAGCAACAAGTGCGCCTAGACTACATAAAAAAAAGGGACGTTGCTACGTCCCTTTTTTCAATTCAACAAGAAATGTCGAATCTATTTAGCTAGATTGCTTGACCTGAGCCATAACTTCAGCTGCAAAGTCTTCTTGCTTCTTCTCAATACCTTCACCTACTTCGTAACGCAGGAAGCTAACCACTTCCGCACCAGCAGATTTCAGTAACTGAGCAATAGTTTGGTCGCTATCTTTAACGAAAGCCTGACCTAACAATGTTACTTCAGCAAGATACTTACGCATACGGCCTTCAACCATCTTCTCGATGATAGACATTGGCTTGCCACTGTCCTGTGCCTGAGCGATGAAGATTTCTTTTTCCTTCTCCAACACTTCAGCAGGAACATCAGCTTCAGATACACAGATAGGACGGCTAGCAGCAATGTGCATTGCAATGTCCTTACCCAGTGCTTCGTCGCCGCCTTTCAGCACAACGGCTACACCAATACGCTCACCGTGCTGGTAGAAGTTAACTTCTGCATCAGCATCTGTTGCAGTCATCAGCTGGAAACGACGAACCTGGATATTTTCACCGATCTTAGCAACCAAGTTGTTACGAGTTTCAGCGATAGACTCACCAGAATCCAAAGGCAACTCAGACAGTGCAGCAACGTCAGCAGGCTTATCAGCCAATACTTGAGCAGCAACCGCTTCAGCAAAGCCAACGAAGTTATCATCTTTAGCAACGAAATCTGTTTCGCAGTTAACTTCAACAACAGCAGCTTCTTTCTTATCTTCGCTTAATGCGATGATAACGCGGCCTTCTGCAGCAATACGGCCAGCTTTCTTATCAGCTTTGGCAGCACCTGACTTACGCATCAGATCAATCGCGGCATCCATGTCACCATCAGTTTCGGTGAGCATTCTTTTACAGTCCATCATGCCAGCGCCAGTACGCTCGCGTAACTCTTTAACCATTGCAGCTGTAATAGCCATAATATTAAATCCTAAATTTTAAACGCTTATCTTGTGATAAATCTGAACTTACTCAGCAGCAGCTTCTGTTGATGCTTCTGCAGCAGGTGCTTCTTCAGCAGCCGCAACTGGTACAGCAGCAGCCATATCTTCAGCGGTTGTTGCAGCACTTACGTGGCCTTCAACGATGCTGTCAGCAACGGCAGATGCATATAACTGGATCGCACGAATTGCATCGTCGTTACCAGGAATTACATAATCAATACCAGTCAAAGCATTGTTAGTATCAACCACACCGATTACTGGAATACCCAGAGTCACAGCTTCTTTAACAGCGATATCTTCATGTCCAACGTCGATGATGAACAGAGCATCTGGCAAAGAACGCATATCTTTGATACCACCCAGGCTCTTCTCTAACTTGTCCAGCTCGCGAGTCAGAGTCAGAATCTCTTTCTTACCACGGCTCTGCATGCTGCCATCAGCAATCATCTTGTCTAGCTCTTGCAAGCGACGGATTGACTGCTTAACTGTTTTAAAGTTAGTCAGCATACCACCCAACCAGCGGTAGTTTACGTAAGGCATTTTACAACGAGTCGCTTCTTCGCGAACCGTGTTCTGTGCTGCACGCTTAGTACCAACGAACAGAATTTTTCCACCACGAGCAGCCAACTTACCAGTAAAGTTCAACGCGTCGTTGAACATTGGAAGAGTCTTCTCAAGGTTGATGATATGAATCTTGTTGCGATCACCAAAGATGTACTGACCCATCTTTGGGTTCCAGTAACGAGTTTGGTGTCCGAAGTGAACGCCTGCTTCTAGCATTTGGCGCATTGTAACTTTTGCCATTAGATAATCCTCTATGGGTTAAGCCTCCACAAATCCCATCAAACAACTGTAAAAACAGCACCCTGTATGATGTGTCGATTCATGTGAGTATTAGGGGCTAAAATTGCCCAAAAAATAAATTTGCGTTGAACGCGCGCGCTTTATACCATGTTTGTTTTACTAAATCCAACAATCGGTAACATAAACCTAATGGCTGTCACTATAAAAACCGCTGAAGAAATCGAAAAAATGCGTATCGCCGGAAAGCTTGCCTCGCAAGTTCTGGACATGATTAAACCGCATGTTGTTCCCGGCGTAACGACAAATACATTAAATGACATTTGTCATGACTATATAGTTAATGAACTAGGTTCTATTCCGGCCCCGCTCAACTATGGCAACCCGCCATTCCCTAAATCTATCTGCACCTCGCTTAACACGCAAATTTGTCACGGCATTCCCAGCGAGAAGAAGCTGAAGAAAGGCGACACGATGAATATTGACGTGACCATTATTAAAGATGGCTATCACGGCGATACCAGTCGTATGTACCATATTGGTGATGTCGCGGCTCCGGCTGCCCGCCTGAGCCACATTGCACAAGTCGCCATGTATATTGGTATCGATATGGTTAAGCCTGGTGTTCGCTTGGGCGATATCGGCCATGCCATCCAGACTTATGCCGAAGCTCAACATACTTCAGTCGTCCGTGAGTATTGTGGTCATGGTATTGGCGCAGTGTTTCATGAAGAGCCGCAGGTCTTACATTACGGCAAACCAAACACTGGCTTGGTATTAGAGCCTGGTATGACGTTTACCATTGAGCCAATGATTAATCTGGGTAAGCGCGAAACTCGCCTGCTGGGTGATAAGTGGACCGTAGTTACCAAAGACCGCTCCCTCTCAGCACAATGGGAGCACACAATTTTAGTCACTGAAACCGGTTATGAAATTCTGACGCTTCGTGAAGAAGAAGCAAACTGGAAGACCCTATTACCATGACCTTAAACCGGATGGCCAGTATTGCAGTACTTATTATGGTGTGTAGTACTGGCTTTGCGGATGACACCTCGCATCAGCAAGCCGCCGCTGAGCTATTAGAGGTCACTCACTCCGATGAAATCGCCGCCAGCCTAATTGATGAGATGAAACAACTCATCGACGAAATCCCGCATAGCGATGACCTAAACGCAGAACAAAGCAAATTACTCACTGACTTCAAACTGGAGATGCAGACACTTATAACCAATACCTTCGGTTGGTCTGCAATGCAGGAAGATTACAGTAAAGTCTATGCCGACGCTTACACTGAAGCAGAGCTCAAACAACTGACTGCCTTTTATAAGACTGACCTTGGGCAAAAATTGCTGGAACATGGCAATGACGTTGCCGAAGCACTGGATCTGATCCCTCAGCAACGCATCGAAACACTAATGCCACAAATGCAACAGTCCGCACAGGCAATCATGCTCAAAATAGAAGCACTTGGCACTAAAGATTCAGAAGCTACTGAAAACACGGAATAATTTATTGTCTTACATTGGCTACAGTAGGGTTCAATCTGTTGTAAAATAAACACACCACTACTCCGCAAATGCTTGACTCATTCTGGCGAATCCTATAAGTTCGGTCTAAGCGTAGACGCAAATCAATGTCTACTTAGCCCGCACCTGCTTAGGGGTGCTCCGCGATGCCATCATACCAAATCATAATTCGGGGGTTACGGCATCGGAATATCTATATGTGCCGTTAGTGTATTCTTTCATTCTAAACTTTGATTAGGGATAGCATGTGCCCCAACGCACTTCGCTAGGTTTTAATTTGTCATTTTCTAACTTAAATTTACAAGATAGCTTTGTTGCTTCTATTGAAGCTGCAGGCTATCAGTCGCCTACAGATCTCCAAACTAAGCTAATTCCGTTAGTCGGTGAAAGGAAATCTGTATTGGTCTGGAGTCAATCAGCGGCAGGTAAAACTGGCGCATTTCTGATTCCCGCCGTTAATTATATTCTGGCAAATCCGCTGGAGGAAAAACGGGGTGCGCGCATTCTGATTTTGACTTCACGACGTGATCGCGTCAGTCAAATTAACTACACCCTCAAACGACTGACCCGAGATCATAATATGCGCTTTGGGTTTATTGTTAGTGGCCGCCCTTATCAACCACAGATGCGACTTATGCGCAGACCGTTGGATATGATGGTTGCCACACCCGGTCGCTTAGGTGATTTGGTTGATAATAATAAAGCGGACTTCTCTCAACTGGAAATGCTGATCATTGACGATATGACCACCATTTATCAGAAGAATATGCACCCGCTAATCAGCAAAATTATGGAACAGACGAAACGTGACTGCCCTGTCGTTGCCTTTGTGCGCTACGACGAGGAAGTCAATCATCTGGCCAGAGAATTACTGCCAGATGCCGTTGAAATTGAAGGCTTGGAAGGTGAAGACGAAGAGCTACCGGTAAATACCGATGACGCACTCGTTATCAATGTCCCCACACCAAAATCAACAGAAGCGCCCAAAAAGGCATTCCCAGAACACCCGCAACATGTTTACGTTGCCGATGACTACACGCATAAGATCGCGTTAATGGATCATTTTCTGGATGAGCTGGAGGGAGAGCCAACCGTTATTTATGTCTCTACCACTAAAGCGGCCTCTGTACTTCAAGATAACTTGGCCAACCTCGGACACGTTGCAGAACTGGCACATGATCTTAAGCCGAACGAAATCTCCAGCACTGATACGCCAACCCTAATTGTTTCAGATCAAAAGCCACTAGACCTGCCAGCGGGGCAAGATCAACACATTATTCATTTTGATCTGCCGTTTAAGCTAGACAACTATCGCAAGCGAATCGATAAGCACGATCAGAGCCGCGAAGATGCCATGATTATTCTGGCAGACGGCAATGACTACGATTCCTTACAGCGCATAGAAAAAGCGATCGGTTCATCAATTGAGCAACACACCGCACCGGGCTTAGAACCTCTCAACCCATTTGTAAGCACTCAGCCAGCCGCTTCAAGAAACAACAGCAACACCCGCAAATCTAACCCCAGAACCAATACCAGTACGAATAAACGCGCGCCAAGATCACGCACCAGTACTGCGAATGCCAATGCAGGCAAGAAGCCAGCTACACCCAGAAAGAATACTCGCAAGCCCGCAGCTAAAACAGCTGGCGCAACTAATACAGCGAGCAACAAAGTCAATCCACGCTCACGCAGCACTGGCACTGATGACAAAGAAAACCGTCGTCAGCGCAAAGGCCCTTACGGACGCTTAAATGGCGGCGCTCAACGTAAGCGTAATGATGTTGGCGTAAGCAGTGTAGGGACCCAAGCACCTGCCGTTAGCCCCATGTCTAATAAAGAATGGGACAATGCAGTAACCAGCAAGAATAAGCCCGAGAAAGAAAAGCGCGTGGTTATCCGCTACAAGGATAAGAAGCGTACTTTGGTTAAAGAAGACCCAGGCTCGGACGCTTAATCACAGCAGTAGATCTAAAGGAACTGATCAATGCAGAGGGAATCATTAGCAGCGCAACGCGGACAAGGATGGCTGGTCAGTTTTGCTGCTTTAATCGTACTAAGCGCGATTGGTGTAGTCGCTTACACCATTATCACCACACCTAAGCCAGAAGCAACTGTCGTAGAGCCCACTGCTCCGGCGGTTGCATCCGCTCTGAGCAATCAGGATTTACTGCAAATATCCCAGCAGCTTTCGCTTAAATATCTCAGCAAAAAAGGCACTTCTGCCGAAGAAGATCGCCAAGCACTCAATAACACCCTGAACAACCTCAGCCGCAGTGACTCAGCCACCGACCGACTTGCATTACAGCAATTAAAAGCGGGCGAACTGGATAAGGCAATCACTACCCTGAAAGCCCAGGCACTGGATACCAAAGCACCTCGTGAAGCAGCCAAGCACTGGCTAGACATTGGTAATTTACAGAATTTGAATTCCGGTGATGACGCATTGAGTGCTTATCAAAAATCGGTGACATTGGACCCGGATAATATCAATGCTTGGAATCGTATCGGACACCTTGAGCGCCAACGTAAACAGTATGATCGGGCAGAAATTGCTTACCGTAATGTCACACGCTTAGGAAACAACCAAAGCCAGACCCAAGCATTAGCACTGGCTAATTTTGGTTTGCTGTATCAAACTCAAAACAAAACTGAGCAAGCCATTGATGCCTTCGCACAAGCTCTGAAAATCAATACGACGCTAAACAACAATGCTGGCATTGCTTCCAATAGCGAAAACCTTGCCAGCCTGTATCGTCAGCAAAGCCAATGGGAAAATGCCGAGCAACATTACCGCCGAGCGCTGGAGATTTATAAAGCAGATAAACATGTCGCCAAAAGCATTGAGCTTCACGCTGCACTGGGAAGTTTATATCAAGCTAACCAGCAGTCGGAACTGGCCCTCAGCGAGTACCAACAAGCACTAGCACTGAACGTTGAAAATCCTGATAAACGCTTTAATGCCAGCCTGTATAGCAGCATGGGAATTCTGGCACAGCAAAGTAACGAGCTAGACAAAGCAGAAGAGTATTTTAATCAGGCGTTGGCGCTGTACGAAGAAATGAATAACCTGCGTGGAACAGCTGATCAGTTAAGTAATTTGGCGACGGTTAGTCGAAGCCGCAGGCAGTATGAAGCCAGCGAAGCACTGCACCTAAAAGCAATCGCGCTGTATGAACAAGGAAAGTATCCGCAAGCCATCACCACTCAGCACACTAATCTAGGCTTTCTTTACACCGCATGGAAGAAGAACGATCTCGCCTGCCAATATTGGCGCAAGAGTGTTGAAGGCCTCACAGGAGAACGTAATAGCGCTCGTAGGGCACGGATTGAAGCAATCATTGAGCGTGACTGCCTAGCTGAGGTAACAACCCCATCTGAAACCGACGAGACCCCTGTTATTGAAGCACTCACGACTCCAGAGCCTTCTACAGATGCTGAGCCACTTGCTCCGGAAGTTGAGGCAACACCAGCAAGCTCGACAACACCCTAGCCAAACAGCAGGTACAAAAAAGGCGGATGACATAAGCATCCGCCTTTTTCTTATTACAAGCTAAGCAACAACTTAAACTGCAGAACCTGCTTTAGTCGCTTTTGGTGCTTCAAGCTCTTTATCAATCTCATTCAAGTCTTCTGACTGCGCAGCACCGACGCTGTACAACTTCAGAATACTGTCTTGGCTGCTCAGAGCCTTCTTACGATCAATGACCACCTGATAGCCAAACTCATCTTCGAGTTTGATAAAGTCATCCTTACTGCCTTTGATTAGCTTGTAGAACGACTTGAAGTCTTCAAAGGTATGACCGTTCAACTTTTCAATCAGCAAGAACGACACATCATGAAAACCTTTATTGCTGTTAGCCGGTAAAACGCGTGTCAGAATAACCGCTTCTTTACGCGTTTCTGTAGGCCAGAAGTTTTTCAGCGTCATGATGCGCTCATCAAAATTCACACGACGACGACTTGCCGTAATCAAATCATCCGTTAATGGCATAAAGATGAAACCACCAACAATAAAGTAGCTTGGCTTTTCTTCAAACTTTGGCGCAGAGACCAGGTCAAATGCATCTTCGGTACGAGAAAGCTTAACCACCACATCCATTGGCTTAGCGTCGCGGATAATGCTCAGCTTCACCTCGTCACCCAGCTGGTGCATATCAACATAATGCTCGTAGGCAATGGTTTCTTTGTAACGGAACGCAACCATGCCGTTATTAGCAATTTTATGACCATCAATAGTAGTGATGATGTCATCCTTCATCAGAATACCTTCAGCCGGTGCGCTTGGGTAAACCATTGAAACCAACACCCCACTCTGGTCATCAGTAACACCGTACTTACTACGCAGTGCCGGACTTTCAATCTCCTGATGTAAAATCCCTAGCGTTGGGAAACCATCATAGCGCTTATCTTCCAGATCAGTCAGGAAATGCTTAACAACCGCCGTAGGAATGATATAGCCCACATTCTCTGATGAGTTCATTGATTGCATAACAACACCAACGACTTTGTCGCCAGCCATCACAGGACCACCACTATTACCTGGATTAATTGCCGCATCAACTTGAACGGAAATCAGGCTGCGGCTCTTGTGTACATAGACTGAGCGCTCGATACGAGACACAACACCACGAGTAACACTCAAACTATCACCACCGACAGGATAACCGTAAGCCGTTACTTCCTGCTGAGCCTGTGGCAAATCACCAAAACCTAATGGCTTTGTATCAAAGAATCCCGGAACCGGATCTTTTAGCGTCACAATCGCAAGATCAGAGTCATGAGAAATATTAGAAACTACCGCTTCGTAGCGATTCGTCTCACCGTGTTTTCTGACTTCGATAAAGGTCGCATTAGACACCACATGCGCATTGGTCAGAATCTGGTTGCCACCGATAATAAATCCGGACCCCGTTGAACGGTCGATATAAGAATTCCAAGGCTTAAGTGTATCCACCAAATGAGACACAACAAACAGCTTAACCACCGCTTCTTTGGCGTCACCCAACACCATTAGCTTTTTTTGTTCGGCAGCTTCCGTCTCGGCATCTGCCATTGCAGCGCTAGCCATAAATGACATTACAAAGCCTGTCATCAGCGCTATTAATAAGTTTTTCTTATAGTTAACAAGTTTGAACATATCTTCCCCGAGGATTATTAAAATACTTATATGTCTTATATATCAACAACCCACACACCATCACAAGTTGTTTATGCATTATATAACCTAAAATTTAAGCAACCTAAGACAATCAACCAAAACGTTTAAAATAACTATTTAGGATACAGTAACTTATAGCACAAACATCGACCGACTATCGCCTCGCAAATGATTCATCGCACGATTAAGCTAACAACAAGGTAAATCGCCATAGACTAATTATCAAGCAGTCACTCCCCCCCATGTGTGGCAGGACTTGATCAACTAACCCCAAATAATAAGAATGTATAAATATTATGAATGAGATTAACCCACTTCTCGAAAAGTACAATAGTCTTGTGAATGTCATTATGAACACTGACTACACTGTTAAAGAGTATATCGTTACTGAGCAAAAGATAGTGACAACACTAAAGGCGATGCGAGGTAAGCTTAGTCATGAGCACCTACATAATATTACCCGAATCAGCAAAGTCTTAAGCTCAGAGGCCGTAATGGTTCCAATGGCTGAAACGGTCGGCTCCATTAAAAGTCAGGATTCTTTTGATTATTTGTTGGACCAGTTTCTGGAATGCCACGAGTATGAGCAAGAAAATCACGCGACTGCCATGGCTTGTTATGAAGCGATGGTAAAGCTTGATCCAGAGCGCGTCGTCCGTGAGGGAATTGATCAGCACCCATCTTTGCTATAAGGACAACTTATCGATTGTTAGAATAATCACGTGCTACACTGTTGAATTATTAATGGATGTGACGCCGATACTAGCTAACGATGAATACTTATCTGTCTATATTGCTAAAGGATGCCAAGCTGCGTCTGACACCATTTACCCAATGGGCGGGTGAACTTAAAAACCCGGAAATACTCAGAGCCGACATTGTTGCGGGCATTACCGTAGCACTGGTGCTAATTCCACAGTCCATGGCTTATGCGCAATTAGCCGGATTGCCACCACATATCGGTTTGTATGCGTCATTTTTAGTGCCTATTATTGCGGCCCTATTTGGCTCATCAAGACAGCTGCAAAATGGTCCGGTAGCGATTATATCGCTGATGAGCGCAGCCGCGCTGGCCAATCTCGCGTTATCGACCGAGCAATACATTATTCATGCGGCCATATTGGCCCTCATGGTGGGCGTGTTTCAGCTGATACTCGGCTTCTTGCGGCTGGGTGTATTGGTTGATTTCTTATCGCATCCCGTAGTGATTGGCTTTACCAATGCCGCCGCCATCGTGATCGGCAGCCTGCAAATCGGCAAGCTGTTTGGTATCAGCATGGAAAGCAACACCAATCTATTCACGACCTTTTCCAAGTTTATTGGGGAAATCCCAACGCACACTCATCTCCCAACCTTGATTATGGGGATCTTCTCCCTATTCCTGCTGATCTATATGCGTCGCCAATTTCCAAGGCTGCCCGGTATTTTATTAACCGTAGTCATCACAATTATATTGTCATGGCTGATCGGGTTTGAAGATCGCGGAGGCGCAGTAGTAGGTTTTGTAAATCCTGGCCTACCGGCAATTCGTATACCGATTGCTGACGAATGGCACTTCAAGCCCTTGATTGTGCCCGCCATGATTATTGCCTTGCTAAGTTTCGTGGAAGCCTTTTCAATTGCCAAAGCCGTCGCTTCAAAAACGCGTCAACGTATTTCAGCAGATCAGGAAATGGTCGGTAAAGGGCTCGCCAATATCGCAGCCGGCTTCACTCAGGGTTACGCGGTGTCAGGCTCGTTCTCACGCACCGCCGTGGCATTTGATGCCGGCGCCAGAACCGGCTTTGCGGCAATTGTGAGTGGGATTATCGTCGGAATCACGCTGTTGTTCCTGACGCCGCTACTACATCATCTGCCATTAGCAACGCTAGCAGCCATCATTATTGTAGCCGTCTACAATATGATTAAGTTCGAACCCTTCCAACATGCCTGGAAGGTGAACCCTCATGATGGTGCGATTGCTTTAATCGTCTTCTTGAGCACCTTAGCCGCCGCCCCACACTTAGAAACTGGCATCTTTATCGGTGTTGCCTTATCGATTGCGCTATACCTTTACCGCACGATGAAGCCACACTTTGCAGAGCTGGCCAAAGACAAAGACGGTGTATTTCGGGATGCCAAAATCTATGGCATGCAAACCAGTGATAACTTCGCCCTATTCCGCTTTGATGGCGATTTGTATTTTGCTAATGCGGGTTATTTAGAGAAGCGTTTGCTCAATGCCATCGCCGATAAGCCAAACCTGAAAGCGATCGTATTGGATTTGGAAGCGGTTGATCAGATTGATTCCACCGGTGAAGAAATGCTGGCGCATATGGCTGAGGGTCTGAGTTTGGCAGGAATTGTGCTCTGCATTAGCCGCCCAAAACACAAGCTACTATCAGCCTTAGAGCGCTCGGGTTTATACCATGTGATTGGTGCGCAGAATTTTTACGGTAAACGCATTCGTGCAATCTGGGATCTGAAAGAACGCTTAGGGGATGAGCTCGACATTAGCCATCTGGAATACTACAAGCCAATCGATGAGCTGCCAGATGAACATGAAGACCGCGACTTTGCGGATAAGCCATTCGCCATAAAGCCAGCACAAAAGCCAACTGACTCAGAAGTTTAGACAAACGACTCCCCGCCAGTGGATTTCATTTGGCGGGGAGTTACAGATCAAAGCCACCCAGCGCCTCGATCAATGTCAACTTTAAGGAATCGCTAAACTCTTCCTCATACAAATACGCACATACGATCTCGCGCAGTACGCTTTTATCAATCTTACCTTCTGCCAAACTCACCACGTAGTTTTCACTCTCATGCCAGAAGCGCTCAATGCAATAATCATAGCCATTCAACTCCATGAAATAAGCCCCAAGATATAAACTAGAGCGCTTATTACCATCATTGAAGGCATGAAATTTATTAACGGCAAAGATTAGATGGGTGAGTTTATCGACAAAGTCTGGATAATAAAGATCGTTCTGAATATGCTCCAGCACGCTTTCCAGCAAGCCAATTTCCCGAATACCTTCTAAGCCCCCACTTAAGTCAATGATTAGCTTTTGCTCGGCAATTGCCCGATGCACATCAAAATAGAATATTGGGTATTCCATTAGCGGTCTTTCAGTCGGCGAAACACGGCCAGTGTTTCTTCATCCTCAAGCCGCTCGGCCAGACTTTTACTGGTTTCACCCAGAAATTTTTCAAAATCCACCGCGGGAACGGATTGGATATAGCCTTCCAGCTTATGATGCAGGGCATCACGAAAACATAGGTCACGGCTTGCCATACGCGTACGAGCGCCATCAATATAGGGCCGGATAAAAGGATTCTCTTGAGAGGCTGCAAAGATTTCTTCAACCTCTTCTCTCCGCAGTTTACGCCCCAACACCTCGCATCGTTCACGCAGCTTTTCTGCAATCCCGTTTTCATAACTGGCGATCAGGCTTAGCACTTCCGAATACATGGTATCCCGAGTGCTACTTTTGTCATTTAGATTGAGGATTTTCCGGTATTCAGAGGCATCTTCTTTGAAAATAGCCTGATAGATGCGATTAGTAAAATACGGGTATTTATCGCCCCCCATATCCACACAATCGCGCAAGGCTTCGGTGAACAAACGGCGATAGCTGTATTCCTGATAGGAAGCCGGCAGATAATCACGATCGCGCTGATTAATAAAGCGGGTATGGCCACCGCTCTTTTTGGCAATCACATCCAACACAATATCTAACACACGAGAGCGAATTTGTTGGGCTCGCTCGCTCTCAGTTAAGACCATGGCCAGATTGATTACAGCACGGAAATTAAATACGCCAATACTAGGCGCTTTGTCGCCGACACCCGTGTCGGAGACATACTGTAACTTGAAGATTTTTAAGCGTTTTCCTTTTAAAACCGTATAACCGTTACTAATCAGTTCATCGCTATGATGCTGAATAAAACGCTCTACGGTTCGGGGGTCTACCCCTAGAAAATCAGCGACCTGCGCCTTGGTAAATACCGGCTCATCTTCAAATGGTGTTCCCTTAAAATCAAAATGTTCGCTGATTTTTTCTAACGCATACGGGTTATTTAAAATGTTCTGCCGATGAATACTCGAAGTGGTTAAATCCTTACTCATATCACCCCCTGAAAGCCAACAGCTGCGACACTGCTCTCAATCCATCTGCAGAACACAATACCGCTTTTTGTTTTATAAATAAAGTAAAAATATCAAACAAAAAGAGAACTCAAAACAAACCGTCTATCTGTCCCTGCTCATTGATATGAATATGATCAGCAGATGGCACGCGTGGTAATCCGGGCATGGTCATAATGTCGCCACACACCACTACAATGAACTCAGCGCCTGCCGACAAGCGAACTTCACGCACCGGAACCGCATGACCGCTGGGCGCTCCCATCAAGTTGGGATCGGTTGAGAAACTGTATTGAGTCTTCGCCATACACACGGGAAAGTGCCCATAGCCCTGCTCCTGGAAACGCGCAAATTGCTCACGCACTTTTTTATCCGCAATGATTTCATCAGCACCGTAAAGTGTCTTGGCAATGTGCTGCGCCTTGTCCCAAAGCGGCATTTCATCATCATAGAGCAGTTTGAAATCACCCTCATTGCTATCGGCTAACTGCGCCACATGCTGAGCTAACTCCTCTGTTCCTGACCCTCCATTACTCCAATGCGTACAATCAAAAGCACTGACACCCAACGCTGCACAACGATCGCGAATAGCCTGCAACTCAGCTTCAGTATCGGTCACAAAGCAGTTAATCGCCACCGTAACTGGCACGCCAAATTTCGACAGATTACTAATATGGCGCTCCAGATTACTGCAACCATGCACCACCGCCTCTACATTTTCGCCCGCAAGTTCGTTTTTAGCGACACCGCCATGCATCTTAAGCGCACGCACTGTGGCCACCAATACAATTGCAGCAGGCTCCAAGCCACTTTTACGGCATTTGATATCAAGGAACTTCTCAGCACCTAAGTCCGCACCAAAACCAGCCTCAGTCACTACATAATCAACCAGCTTCAGTGCGGTTTTGGTGGCAATCACCGAGTTACATCCGTGCGCAATATTGGCAAATGGGCCACCATGAATAAAGGCAGGATTATTTTCCAGTGTCTGCACCAGGTTTGGCATAAAGGCATCTTTCAGCAATACCGTCATTGCGCCTTGTGCATTCATTTCTTTGGCCAGTACGGGCTGCATATCGCGGGTATAGCCCACCACAATATTCCCAATGCGACGCGTCAGATCATCTAAATCCGTCGCCAAGCAGAAAATGGCCATAATCTCGGAAGCCACGGTAATATCGTAACCACTTTCACGTGGCGTGCCGTTAAATGGGCCGCCCAATCCAATGGTGATATTCCGCAGCGCTCGGTCGTTCATATCCACTACCCGGCGAAATACAATACGGCGAGGATCTAAGCCTGATTTATTGTCCCAGTGAATATGGTTATCAACCAAAGCCGCCAGCAAATTATGCGCTGCACTAATGGCATGGAAGTCACCAGTGAAGTGAAGATTAATATCCTCCATCGGCACGACTTGGGCATAGCCACCACCTGCTGCACCACCCTTCATGCCAAAACAGGGGCCAAGGCTTGGCTCACGAATACAAATCGCCGCCTTTTTGCCAATCCGATTTAAGCCATCACCCAATCCAACCGTTGTGGTCGTTTTACCTTCACCCGCTGGAGTTGGTGAGATTGCCGTTACCAGAATCAATTTGCCATTTGGCTTATCCTGAATCGATTGAATAAAAGCCTGACTGATTTTTGCTTTGGTATGCCCGTAAGGCATCAAGTCATCATAAGGAATGCCTAACGTCTCTCCGATTGCAGAAATCGGCTGCATGCGGGCTTCCCGTGCTATTTCAATGTCACTTTTATAAGAACTCATATTCCTCCGGTATTCCATAGTGCCTATTGCAAGCAACGTTGAGTTTTCGGGTATGCCACTACCTAACATCGCTTCCAATGGATAAGTTTGCCTTAAATAAAACGAGGCCTTTGATTAAACTAAAATTAAGCCTAATTAAGTTATGACATCGTTTTACTATCACCTATCATGAAATAGTCTTTTATCAGATGCAAGCGTTTTCATACCGCTGTCAGTACAAGATTTCTAACACAAAATCCGCTTTCTAAGGCTATACTAAGCTTATGAGTTATCTACTAATTATTGCAAATACACCCTCCCCCAACACAGAGCGTCTAAGGGATGCCGTCGCTCGCGGCGCTGCATCATCCGACTTTCCAGTCCGCGTTCATTCGCCACAAGAAGTCATCGCTGAAGATATTATGCAAGCGGCCGGAATAATTATTGGTACCACTGAAAACTTCGGCTATATGAGCGGCCTACTGAAAGACCTGTTTGAACGTATTTACTACCCTTGCTTGGAGCAAACACAGGCTAAGCCTTGGGCCTTATATGTCAAAGCAGGATTAGATGGCACGGGCGCAATCAGCAGTGTTGAGCGAATTGTCACCGGATTACGCTGGAAAGCTATCCAACCACCGCTGTTACTCAGGGGTGACTTTCAGGAATCTTTTATCGAAGAGTGTGAGACTTTGGGAGCTGGCATGGCAGAAGGCCTATCTCTGGGTATTTTCTAAGCGTTTATTGATAGTTTTTCTATCCCTCAACCCTCTGTTTGTTTCATTGACAGCAAAGCAACTCGGCCCTAAAGTCCCGCAACTTTTTTAATACTATCACTCAAACGAGGTTGCGCTGTGTACCGAGTCATCAGTCCACTTTTATTACTGTTTGCCAGCGTGTTTATTCTGATGCTGGGAAATGGCTTGATCAATATTCTCCTGCCAGTAAGGCTGAGCCTTGAGTCAGTCGATACCGATAGCATCGGTTTGATTCTGTCTTTGTACGCGGTCGGCTTATTGCTGGGTGGTATGTACTCTGGCCACCTAATTCAGCGCGCCGGTCATATCCGCGTGTTTGCATTTAGTGCTGCGCTGGGTGCAATTAGTATTTTAGTCTGCAGCCTGTATACCGACACCTGGCTTTGGGCAGCAATGCGCATCGTGATTGGTTTTAGTAATGCCTGCGCCTATTCCGTTATGGATGGCTGGTTGAGTGACAGCTCTACCCCTAAAACACGCGGTCGTATCCTAGCGACCAACCAAGTGGTTATGATGGGCGCGATGTTTATCGGGCAGTTCTTAATGGTATTAGCCGACCCAATGACTCACCTGTTGTTTGTATTGGCCGGCATTATTCTGTGTTTCTCAGTTATTCCGGTTTCAATGAATCGCAACCCTGGTCCGGTGATAGAAACTAATGAAAGCATGCCGATCCTTAAACTCTACAAGCGCTCTCCACTGGGCGTGATCAGCTGTTTCTTTTGCGGCATTTTATACAGCGCTATTTTTAACATGCTGCCCATCTTCGCAGCGGATAACAATATCACTGGCTTGCAGCTATCATGGTTTATGGGCAGCTCGATCTTGGGCGCGTTCTTACTGCAATTCCCCGTGGGCTATCTTTCGGATACCTTTAGCCGCAGAACCGTAATGCTGTATGTGATTGTGGTTTCCGCCGTGGCCGGTTTATTGATTCCGATTATGCTGGCAGCCGATCAGTTTTTGGTCGTCTTGGTGCTTACCGGTATTACGGCAGGGATCTGCGCTTGCCTGTACCCGATGAGTATTGCAGAAGCCTTTGACCGCTTGAAGCAAAGCGAAATGGTTGGGGCAATGGGCAGCTTGATCATGGTGTTTGCCGTTGGCAGCATGATTGGCCCTTACAGCTCATCACTGGTTATTAAGTGGATGGGCTCTGGCATGCTGTTTACCTTCCTCGCCGTAATTCAGGGCGGATTAGCATTCTTTATCGTGTACCGCATGCAAGTTCGCGAATCTGTGCCTTCTGATGAGCAGGAAGACTTTGTTATGCAAGGCGCTGCAATGCCAATCGGTGTTCACCTCGACCCTCGTACACCAGACTGACATAAAAAAAGCACCTGACGCGATGCAGGTGCTTTTATAAACTCGACTGCCAGACTCAATCGAAGTCTGGCAGTTTTCTTAGGATTACTCCGTCATTTTCATGACTTCATCAGCCTCTTCCAGTGATTTCGCTGCATCCTTTGCAATCTGCTCTGCCATTTCATCAGTCAATACTTCGTCTGACTGGCGAGCCGCCGCTGGTGCTAAAGGCACTAATTGGTCATTCACATACAACTGACCATCAGTGATACGCATATCAGACTTAAATGTCTCACCATCCAATTTCACAAAGTCGCCAGCCATCATTGAAACCATTGGCGTCATACCGGCTTTATCAGTGATGCCTTTGCTCAGGTCAACATGACCACGGCCAACCAGAATCGACAATAATGAGCTTGGATCCGCTTGTCCCATCAGCTCCATCAACTCATCTTCAGACAACTCAAGACCAGGCTGGAAACCTAACTCAACATCAGCATTCAAATCACCTTCAGTCGCCTTAGCCGCCAAATTCATGGTCATTGAGCTCGCGCTCTTCACAATCGATTGAATAATTGCAGTTAACTCTTCCTGCATTGCTTCAGCGCCCGGCTCACTTTCGCCAGCAGCAATGCTTTGCATCATTTCCTGATATTTCGTTACAACCGCAACCGGCAGTGACTTGATTACAACGTCCAGCTGAACTGTTTTCACATCAACTGGAGAGTTCATCACCGTCATCAGGCTAGGATCTAAGGTCGCTGCGTAGCTCGCCGATATATCCATATCGCCGCTCTTATTCTGCTCAACCAAGCTCTTTACCATAAACTCAGGGATCTTGATTGGCGCAGGTAAAGCGTCAGGATTCGTGATTTCGATATCACGCAGAGACAGCTCACCACCGCCCAGCATCATTTCAATGCCTTCAGCCTGAGTGTAGTTACCCTTCAGTGCTAATGACTGTGCAACCAACTTGCCAGACTCGCCCATTTCGAAACTCATCTCGCCAGAAGTGGCTTCATAAGTTCCTTTAGACATATCCGGCTCGCCTTTACCCTGAATATCCATTTTAAACGGATTCATGATAAACAGCTCTGGCTCATCGTCATTACTAACAGTCAGCTTCTCAATCATCGCATCAGCCGTGAAGGTGTAGCGATTATCGGCTGAGCTTTGTGACAACACTTTCGCACCGGCAAAGTCGATGACCGTTGCATCTTTAGTGGTCACTTTAATTGGAGCCACCGTCACGGTTTCGTTTAGCTGGCGAGAGAAGTCGACAACGTCTTCAATCACAATCGTATCAGCGCTCAGGCTTGCTTTTAACTCATCAGGAAAATCTAAACCGCTCAAATCCGGACGGGTTACAATTTTAGCCAAACCAAAACCAGACTCACCCAAGTATGGGCCATGGGTAATTTCACTATTTAATGGAATTTCAAAAACAGTTGGCTCAGGCTCGCCAGGAATAGTCACCGCCACGCGGAACATGGCTTTGGCCTGTGCATTCAAATAGCCCTTTTCATAAGACTCAAGCTTCATGCTCAGATCTTTAAGCTGAGGATTACCTGTCATGCTCATCGCCAGCTGCTGATTGGTTAATTCAGCTTGTTCACGAATGATCGATTCAGCTTGTGAACCAATAATATAAGGAGCCGCCGCCGCACCTGCTCCCGCCAGTACTACGATCGCAATAAGAGTTTTCTTCATAATTTTATTTTTAAATCGGTCTATTATAAAAACAGACTGTATCGTCCGGCGTCTGACAGGTCAACCTATCAGGACGGGCCCGACAGAGTGTTTATTAATTAGCAATAAACAACATAGCTTATCACTACAATGGCACGAACGACTTGTGCTCGCGAATCTCATCCGCAGTCAGCCCACTCAATTCATAAGGAAACACTAGCCAATCATTAGTCTCGTGCAGGCAAAAATCCGGTATCAGCCCGGTTTTGTCGTGTAGCGAGCGATGATACAAACTGGCCACTTTCACTTCCGTTGGCATATTGCGCTTAAGGTGGGACTGTAGGCGCTTAATAACCGCAGTCACATTGCGTCCGGTACTCACGACATCATCCACGATCAGCAAGCGATCATCTGCATTGAGGGTTTCCAGCAAATACTGTGTGCCATGCACCCGAATTTCAGGATCAACCGTGTCGAGGGTCGCCTGATAGTGGGATAAACCTTGATAAGAGGTGCGCACTGAAATGTGATTAGTCGCCACGCCCAGCGTTTGCAAACACTCCTGCACATAAATACCGACCGTGCTGCCACCTCGCCATAAACCCACAATAAAGGTTGGACGAAAGCCGCTGCGGTGAATTTCAGCGCCCAGACGAAACGCATCCAGAATGACGGCTTGCTCATCTAGAAACTGCTTTTCCATGTATAACTCCTGCTAAATTTGCTTAAAACAGAGCTTGCGCAGCCACTGAATACGCGACAATATAACCGATTACGCAATAGCCTGTGAATAGTTATGAGCAAAGTCTACCTGACTGCCCAGGGATTACTGAACGATTCCTTCGCGCTGGCCAAACAAGTATTGGACAGTGGCTTCGAACCAACCTTTATCATCGCCGTGTGGCGTGGTGGCGCGCCGATTGGCATCGCCGTGCAAGAGTATCTGGAATACCACGACATTCAAACCAACCACATCGCCATTCGCACCGCTTCATACAGCGGTATTGACCAACAAGCGCGCGAAGTTAAAGTGTTTGGACTGAATTATCTGGTGAAACATGTGCAGCATCACGACCGCTTACTGATTGTCGATGATGTGTTTGATACGGGCCGTTCGGTCGAGGCCATTATTAATGAGCTTCGCAGCCGCGCCAGACTCAATACGCCAGAGCAAATTCGCATCGCAGTGCCCTATTACAAACCCAGCCGTCGTCAGGTTGAGCTGGAACCGGATTATGTGATTCATGAAACCACTGATTGGCTAAAGTATCCGCACTCACTTGAAGGCTTAAGCCATGCAGAAATGCAGGAGCATCGCCCTGAGATTTACGAAATTCTCAAAGACTTGCTCCCCGCAGAACAATCCGCCTAGCTAACGCCGTAAGGCTCTTTCACCGCATACACACGGTATAAGGTCGCTAACACAATACAGATAGCGGCCGGCACTGCCAGCGCAAAGAACTGCATCCATGCATATAGATACGCGCCCAAGCTGCCACCCGCAATAAAGCCGACAATTATTAGCAGCAATAAAATCGCTTTGCGCCGATCAAACTGATCGCCACGAATCTTGGCCCCAATCATCAAACCTAAATCCGTGAATATGCCCGTCATGTGAGTGGTTCGCACAATTGCGCCACTGTAGGACGTAGCCAGTGCATTTTGAATACCACAGGCCGCAGAAGCCGTGTAATGCCCCAGTAGTGAGTTGTTCTTCAATAAATAAATAGAAACCAGCAGCATGATCCCTTCAATAGCTAACAGGGAGTCATAATGTCGCCCGAGTTTGAGTGATGTGCCGGGCAGTAAAGCACCAGAAAGTGATGCGCCCGCCAGAAAGCTCAGCAGAATACCCGCAAGGTGGAACACATCATTACCGTTGGATGTGATTATGCCAGTGCCGACAAGCGTGACGGTTCCGGATAGGTGCGAAATCGCCTGATGCTTGACGCCGAGAAAGCCAACGGCGTTAACCGTGCCTGCCACAAACGCTAAGACGAAAGCGCCGTACTCGACCCAACGGGGGAGCTTAGAGATCATTTTTCCTCCAGATTACTTAGACTTTATTCCAGTCCCGAGCGCGTATCCGGCCCGTTTGATAGTAGGTTGAAACCAGCTCGATGTAGTCTTTGAAATCCACATTCTCACTCAGAATGCGATTCGTTGACTCCCAGTCAACATCCGTTCTGGCTCTTGCCGGTAGCGTCATTTCACTTTCGCTGGGGTTTTCAGGGTTTAACAGAATAACGCCAATGCCATGTAAGGCCGAGAGCATTCGTAACTCTTTTTCAGTATCCGCATTGCTGATCGACGTCGCAACCAAATAGCCCTCATTCGCCCAACTTGAATTACTGACTGCCTGAAAAAAGCTTTTGCGCGCATTCGATACATTCAGTTCTTTTTTCACTTCAAATGACCATAAGCGAACGCTTTGCCCTGCACCCTGCTTGACGCAACTGCGAACCAGCTCATTCCACTCTTTATCGACCGGCTGCATGGCCACAATATCCGGATGCAACCACTGATTACCGCCGCTACCTCGGGAGTTTTTAGACCGCTTTTCATCGATCCGCATACAATACAGTTTTAGCTCTGATTTGAGGTATTCAATCAGTAAAGGATAGAGGTCGTGCTCAGATAAACTGTGGCTGGTGGCGAGACTGGTGTCTACTGCGGGCTCTGAATCAAGCTCGTCGGTATCGGAAGAGTCATCAACAGGAATATCCGTAATACGCTTATCGGGGTCATACCAGTACAAACGTGGGCGTGGCTTGTCTTGCCAGAAGATGTGTGGGCTGGCCTTTAAAATCTGATCTTTCTGCGAGCCAATCTCAGCGACTATCTGGGTAGTAAAGGCTTTATCATCTTTAAAACGGGGGTTACTGCGCTTTTCGGCATAGTCCTCTGGATACAGACTGACGATGGCCTCGGCGATGGCGCGGGCATTAAATTTCTGATTCGGGTGTTGCTGCAAGAATTGAGATACTTTCTTTGATTGAGACTGCTTTGCCAAGACGCGCTCCCTTATTTCAGTTTTACGGCTACTAACCCCAGTGCCTTTACGAAATTAGGTTTTCTTGGATCAATTTTATGACCTACTAGAAAACCCAACCTCAAAATAGAAAACTTAGGGGGGACCATATTAGTCCCTAAAATTGAAAATCGATAGAATGTTTAAGGTATCGCTTTATAAATTATAGGTAGCTTTGGTTTTACTGGCGCTCTGAATACTTAGTACCTTTTGATAGCTGGACATAGCAAGCATCTTGCTTAACATAAAAATATAGTCCAATATAGACCACATTCAATCATCAAGGAATCGTACTATGCCCAGTACATCACAATATAAAGACGCGTGGACAGTCTCTGAAGCTAAAGCAAAACTCTCAGAACTGCTTAGGTGCGCAGATGAAAGGCCACAATACATTGGCGCAAGAAAGCCATACGTATTGATTTCCGTGGAACAGTGGGAAGCGCTTAATAAGCCAAGCGAGTCCATGGGAGAATGGCTCGTCAAAAACATGGCCAACCTAGGCGAACTAGAGCTCCCAGACAGAGCTGAACCTTCCCGTGACATTCCATTTCAATAAACTATGATGACTAATTACCTACTTGATACCAATATCATCTCGGAGCTCGGACGGCCAGAACCACAAAAAAGTGTTGTTGATTTTGTCGCATCCACACCAATAGCTTGGTTATCCACGATCACCCTGCATGAACTGGAATATGGTATTGCTCTGATACCCGAAGGCAGTCGGCAGAAAGCTATAAAACAGGTCGTATCCGAGCTTGTAAGTGCTTATGGTGACTATATTATCCCTGTCGGACAACAAGAAGCTCAAGAGGCCGCATTATTACGTGCGATAATGAAGCAACAAGGCAAGGTGCTACATTTGGCTGATTCGTTGATTGCAGGTACGGCTAAGGCCCACAACCTGATCGTCGTGACAAGAAATATTAAAGACTTCGAGGGCTTAGGACTTCACTTGAAAAATCCGTTTGAATGATGCTTAAGTGGTTCAGTACATTTTCCAAACACAATAGCCTAAATAAGTCAGGATTTAACGACAATTGCGCAACAAGCTGTTGCGCAATTTTGGTAACTATAGTGGGTCGCTCACTCGCTTCTTACTCCGGCTCAAGGCCCAACTCTTCAAGAGAATACATTTTAAGGATATCGAAGTTTACCATATCGTCTAACGATAACTTGCCAGCCTCATAAGCTGCGTAACGCGTTGGGCCTAAGTGCATCTTTTGAAATTTTCTACCTGTTTCTGTATTTTTCTGTCTATCGAACCACTGCGCATAGTTGTCTTTAGTAGTTCCAATCTTTCGTTTACCTACAGGCGTCTTTCCAACACTTTCATAAAATGGTGACTTGCCTTCTTTAGGTCTCGCCATTTCAACAGGGTCAACGTACGGCCGCTCACTTTTGCCATCAACCCATGGTAGTAACACACACCTGCAATAAGTATGAAAAGGTGGACGTGGCGCTTCTTCAGCCTTAAAAATCTTACCATCCAATACACCACAAACTACACAGGTATGATGATCTAACGTAGCAAGGATGACTACCTGTTTTATCTTATAAGAATCGAACACTTCAGTACCCTCTTCTTCACGCTCTTCATGCTTGTTTTTGAAAAAATTAAACACATTAAGCCCTTTATTAGATTTTTGATTAAACCGCATACAATTTTGGATAATAATACTATAGTAAAAAGAGAGCGGATTATTGACCCCAAACAAGAAAGGAAGCTTTAAATCGGAATGATGCTAAATATGACAGGCACAAAAAAGCCTGCACTAGGCAGGCTTTTAAATTTGGCGGGAGAGAGGGATGCAATAAAAAACCTTATTACATATATATATCAAAAACTTAGGCATACCAACAAAAAAGCTATACATGCATTGGTACACGCATTTGGATTTGATGCCCTATAACTTGCCGATAAAGTAGCCATCGCGTCAGGAAGGACGATAGAATATAGAGGTATCAATAGCCCCACTTGAGCCAGTCTATCAATTTCGATGATTACCAACACCTCACTCTTACTGTACTCGCTGACCAATCGTTTTGCGCTGTAATATTTTAGGCTTAACCTTCAGCGCCTCTTTGGATGACTCTTTCCAGAAAGTGTTCAGACCCTACTGCGCACATATAACTTTCCTTGGTGGCTAAAGGTCGAATGAATCAGAATGCACCTTGGCATCTAGAGCTGCCCACCTCTCAGCCGCTTTTCCTATAACATCATCATATTTTTCTGCCAAACCCGCTGCATCAAGCACCTCTGCATGAGTGGTAATTTCGTCTAGCAGGGTACTCAACTCTTGCACAGTAAAAACATCAAGTTCACCAGCAACTATTCGGGTTAAATATTCTACTGCTTGATCGATGGTAGATCTGTCTTCAGTCACAAAATTTACCTACTTGATTGATTAGTAATTATAAAGATCCTATTAAACAAACATATGCTGAAGCAGCCCTTTTTTTGAAGGTTTCGGCATTCGTACATGTATTTTAATACCATATTAGAAATGACTTAAATGTGCTAATTCTAACCGTATTTGTCCACTATTGGAGAATCTAGCGCTACATCTAATCAAGATACACCCTAGTTAGAAGTTCACTCTTGTTCTCCATAAGCTCCTATAACCCACATCACCTTTAGGTATTGATAGTTATCTAGAGCTATCTGTTAGCATCACGTTCGCGGCAACTAAGTGTCATATATGATCCTTTGGACTTCGCTACAGTGCCTAAAAAGCTCATTTCTTCATTAAGCTCTTTTGGGCTCTTAGTTGTAATTGAACATTTATTTTCAAGAGCAAAATCTTTAAGTGCGCCCATGTCACTGCCGACCTTTACCGTTATTCCTATACCAGGGCTGACACAACACCCAATGTATTTGGTCATGTACTCTTCTTCTATGATTACCAACTGATGCCCCATAAAAGAAACTGGCTTTTTAATAACCCAGTAGTCAGTATAGTCAGAACGCTGTTTTGGCTTTTTCCCTAGATACCCTTTCTTAATATAAGCTTGGATAGCAACACCTGAGTCACCAACCCTCTCATTATTTGTGTTGTCAATTTCCATGGCAGACATTAACCCCTTGGATAGTGCTATTTCAGAGTTACTTGCTTCTGCTTGTCCACTTGATTGCTTAGCCCTTGTTTCATAGTAAGCCTTCGTTTTTTCACCTATACGATCATCTGACTCGGGACGCCGCTTATCTAGTGCAAGCGCTTTGTTGTAAGCCTTCGTAAAGCCAGCTAAAGAAAATTTGTCTATTTTCTCGAAATCAATAACAGGGATAGCAACCTTGACACTAATGAAACTACCGTTCTTCATCTGACTCATAATAAGAGGAGCTTTATCAAAGGTTGCCACAGCTTGTGCATATTTCTCATTTCTATAGCTAAGCCACCCTTGCTGGACATGCGGTGCATTTTTGTCAACTTTGACACTTAACTCAATTGGTCGCCTGAAGTCGTTATCGACTTTCTCATTTATCAAAACTACCAAAGCCCATTGATTACTTTCATCTCTTTCAATTATTAAAAGACTCTTGGAGTTAAGGCTTTCATGATGGTTCATCACTAAGCACTCAGAAGTACCATCAAACACATCATGCTCACATTCAGTTAACCAGCTCTTACTGACAAGAACACTTTCAGAATGAACATGACTCGAAAATACAACCACAAATAGAGCAAATATATACTTACAGAAATTCACCGCTTTCCCCTGTTTAATGTCGAGGCTAGTATTCACCAACCTCCCGTAAAAATATTTTTTAGCTAATGTTAAAAATTGCTAACGACTGCTTTTTAACAACTCATAAACAAGCTTCCTAAAGCCATCGTTTCGCTCAGGATTCGATAACAGCTGCATCATCTGATTCTGATACGCCTCATTGCTATCCAGAATCGCATCATCCACCGCTTTACTAAAATCACCCAACATCGCTTGTTCGGCGGTATTGTTTGCAAGCTGGCTCATCACATGCGGATACTCACTGATCTTATCCCGAATGGCATAAGCATAATTCACCATATCTTTCTCGCTCAGCCCATCCGTCACAAAGATCTCATTCAGCTTCTCAATAATCTGAGACAAGAACTCTGCCTTCTTATCCTTCGGCTTGGCAGCCCCCAAGCTATCACCCGGTATAATCTTGTAGTCTTCAGCATCCTCTTTCAGCTTAATGTGTTGCTGGCGTATTGCAGACAGCCGGTAATGACTCAGTACCACATTACTCAAATCAACGTCGTCATCCTCAACCACCGTCTCTCGCAGCATGGGCCGCAAGTTACGCGCATACAGGCTGAGCTTTTCCAGATCCTTATCGTCGTAGTCCACAATCTGAGACATAAACTCATAGAAGCGCACAAAGCTACCCAAGTCCTTTTTGAAGATCTCCAGCTCGTCCTTAGCCTTCTTGCAATCCTTCAGGCTGTTCTCAGCATTAGCCGTCACCACGGGGTCATTGAATTTCTCAACGCGGTCAAACATATCCTTAGCTTCTTTATAAGCCTCAATCGCCTGCTTATAACGTTTCTGCCAACGCTCCACCGCAGGCTTGCAGATATTGGCAATCGCGGCATTACTTTTGCTTTTAACAAAGAATGCCTCACAAAACTGCTCGACTTCGTGCCACTGAAAAATACCGGCACTGCGCAACTTCTCTGACAGATCAAAGATCAAGTCAGGGTCAGACACATCCGCCAGCTCAGCGGTTCGGTAATACGGCTGAAATGCTTCCAGAATGTCATCAGGCTCATTAAAGAAATCCAACACAAACGTACCGCTCTCCGCTTTACCAGGGAAAGTACGATTCAAGCGCGATAAGGTCTGTACACACTCCACGCCGCCCAGCTTTTTATCCACGTACATGGCGCACAACTTGGGTTGGTCAAAGCCGGTTTGAAACTTATTGGCGACAATCATTACTTGGTAATCATCACTATCAAAGGCCTTGCGCATATCACGCCCTTTGAGATTAGGATTCATGCCGTGTTCGGTAAACTTCTCACCCAGTAAGGCAGCAGCGTTCGGGTCTTGCTCGTTAAATTCCACCTCACCGGAAAAAGCCACCATGGCAGTGATCTTGTCATAGCCTTTTTCAGTAATGTATTTGTCAAAGCCTAACTTATAACGCACGGCTTCTTTACGCGAACTGGTGACCACCATCGCTTTGGCTTGTCCACCCAGCAGGCCCATAATGTTATCTTTGAAGTGCTCAATAATCACCTGCACCTTCTGACTGATGTTGTAGTCATGTAAGCGCACCCACTGATTAAGCTTTACCTTGGCCTTTTTGCTTTCAACTTCCGAATCACTTCCGGCAATCTTCATTGCCAGGTTATAAGCGACTTTGTAATTGGTGTAATTCTTCAGAACATCGAGAATAAAGCCTTCCTCAATCGCTTGGCGCATACTGTAAACATGGTACGCCTCAGGCTTATTGGTTTTGGACGGTGGTTCATCTGGCTTGGGTAGGCGGCCAAACAATTGCAGCGTTTTATCTTTCGGGGTTGCGGTAAAGGCTAAGTAACTGAGGTTCTTCGAGGCACGACGCGAGGCCACCGCAGCATCTAAAATATCCTCCGTCGTTAACGCCTCATCATCCGCTTTGCTGTCAACCATCAACACTTCTTTTAATTGCCGTGCGGTACTGCCGGTTTGTGAGCTATGCGCCTCATCGGCAATCACCACATAGTTCCGTTCTTTCAGGCTGACACTGTTCTCAATGGCTTTTAGCACAAACGGGAACGTTTGAATGGTCACAATAATGATCGGTTGCGAGTGCTCCAGTGCTGAGGCCAATTGCTCTGACTTGGAGCCTTCACCCTCTTTACGATTAATGCGCCCGACCACCCCATCGACGGAGGTGTATTGTGAAATAGTCTCCTGTAACTGGTCATCCAGTACCGTTCTATCGGTCACCACGATCACTGACGCAAACACCTTACTGCCATCCGCGTTATGCAGTGCCGATAACTGATGCGCAGACCAGGCAATAGAATTGGACTTACCGGAACCGGCACTGTGTTGAATTAAATACTTTTGACCAGGGCCTTCGGTTTTAGCCGCCTCAATCAACTTACGCACCACATCCCACTGGTGATAACGCGGGAAGATCAACGTTTCCTTTTTGGTTTTACGGCCTTCCCAATCTTCCTTCTCTTTAATTTCAAGGTGCATAAACCGCGCAAGGATATTTAACAGATTGTCCGGCAGTAACACCTCATTCCATAAATACCCCGTTGCGTATTGCTGCTTATCCTCTGGGACTTCATTACCCGCGCCACCGTCTTTGGTGCCTTTATTAAACGGCAGAAAGAAGGTTTCATCACCTTCTAAGCGCGTCGCCATAAAAACCTGATCTTGGCTCACCGCAAAATGCACCAAGGCACCGCGTTTAAAGGTTAATAAGGGCTCAGGCTTTTTGGTCACCGGGTCAATGGCAAAGCGCGTGGTTTTATATTGCTTAACCGCATTACTCACGGGCTGCTTAAACTCAGACTTCAACTCCAACGTGGCCACCGGCAAGCCATTCACGAACAACACCAAATCAATGCGCCACTGCTTGGCCCGAATGCCGGTCTCCGCTTCATGCGCATCGGTCGCCCACGGGCTATACACCAACTCTGGCACCAGCCGCAGACGGTTCTTTTTGTAACGCGCTAAGGTATCGGGATTTAGATCATGCTCTGGCTTGAACTGGCATAAGCTGAAACGGGTGCCACGATCGCGCAGCTCATTACGCAGTACGCCCAAGGTGCCAAAGGTTCGGATCTCTCGATTGGCCGCATTGGGGTCAGCTTTATTGAGCTGTGAGGCGACACGCTCCAGGAACTTCTGCTCTGGATTATTGGGGTACAGCGTGCAGAATTTTTGCCATTGCTCGTCTTGGGTGTCTTTAACAAAACCGAGAACGTCTTCAGAATATAAGGCGAGTTCACGATTGTAGTTCTGGGGCTTACCGAGTAACCAGCCGTTTGCCAGCATCTGGTGGATCATGTCGTTTTGGAAGATGTACTCTGTAGACTTGTCACCACCATAGAGTGCATTCATGTGACTGCCTCCTTGACCTCACTAAATGACGATTCAGGGGCCTGCCAGTTTCGAGCGTCGATTTTTCCGGTGACGGATGCAGATATTAAAGCTGTACGACGTTCAGATAGCAACCTCATCTGCTCTTCAGTAGCATCTACTAACCTTGAGAAGGTTTCATCCAGAATTGAAACTCTCTCAGCAATTAAAACTTGTTCTGTTTTTGGAGGTACAAATACTGGTACTCGCCTTAACATATCCAGAGTGATTTCCTTGAATGTTGCGCCTTTAGCAACGGAGTTGAGATATGCTTTAACTGGGCTTGAAGAGAGGTAAGATAGCAAGTAAGCAGTGCTCAAGTCTATTCCAGGAGAAATTTTCGCAGTTCCCTGTGTCAGGTTTGCCCCTGCTATTTCTTTAGGAACAGGGAGGCATTTACCTACTGTTGCTCGAATAGCCATGACAATGTCGCCCTCATATACTTTTGATCGTTGATACGAAGCGTCGATAATCGGAGAGGTCTTTGAAAAGCCACTAATTGGCAGCTCAACTCCAGACATGTCACTGGTTTTGATATATGGAATACCGTCCTCAACATGTGGCCCCGCCTGGACGATCCCATAAGTAATGGAGGTCCCAGACATCACCTTATATTTAAGTTGAGAAACCTCCCAATGCTCCGGCACTTCCCCCAACCACTCAACCCCAGAATCCCGCATCGGCGCATCAGGATTAAGCCCTTTGGTCACAGCATGACTAATGACCGCTTGGCGTTTTTCTTTTAGCAGTTTGATGAGCTGTTGTTGCTTTTCTATCAACGTGTCGATTTTGGCGGTTTCGTGATCGAGGAAGTTGGCGATTTTTTGTTGTTCAAATATTGAAGGTTTAAATATTAATACATTTTCAACTTGTTCGGCACTAACTGCCTCAAAGGTACTACCTGTAGATACTGAGTCCAATTCAGATCTAACAACAGGTATCAACCACCATAAAAAGTCAGGACTTAAACCCTCATTATTTGTAATAGCACATAAACCACGACCTATACCATATTCTTGATCTGCTAGGTTAAGTGCTCCAACAGGAGCACGAACGGAGAACAGAAGGTCGCCTTTATTAGCTATTTTTCTAGACACTTCGCAATATTGCTTTGGAGAGGGAGATTTAATGCCGAACTCCGCATTGCCTTGCAAAAAAGGTATTCCCAAACCATCTTGATTACAATCATCGGAACTTGGGGACTGCCCCATATTAATTAAAGATTCAAATTTTAACCTTGAAGAGAGCCACTCTTTTGGCACTAGACCAAACCATCTGACTCCAGAGTTCTGGTATTCAGGATAAGCCTGATATTTACCTGCCATCAGGAATGTACCTCTCTGAGTAGCTCCATAATCTCAGCACTCACCTTATCCAAATCCGCATCAATCTCCGCTAAATCCCTCGGCGGCTGATACTCATAAAAATGCCGGTTAAACGGAATTTCATACCCCACAATCCCGATTTGCTGATCCTTGTCATCGGTCTTAGTCGCATCAATCCAGGCATCCAGCACATGCGGTTGCACTTCCTTAATGAAGTAAGCCTCATTCAAGGCATTCACGGCTTGGCTTGGGTCAAGCGCCACATTCTCATGGTCGCGTAGGTTGCCATCCGGTTTGTATTCAATGGTTTTGGTGCCGACTTTAAACAGGCCATAGAGCGGATTGGCTTCCGTGTTTTTGTGTACCTTCTTAATCACCTTTTCCGCTTCGGGATTGATCCAGCTCACCGCAGCGGTAATTTGCTTTTTCTGGGGGGCATCTAAGCTTAGGTCTTGCGCTTTACAGGCGGCTTTGAGCACTGACTCATAGCGATTCATATCATCGTATTGCGCGGTGCCGATCTCAGCTTGCAGCGTTTTAGCCTTGAGTAGCGTCTGCTTTTGCTTGTCCCAGGTTTCAACGTGTAACAGTTCTTTGATTTTGGCTTCTTTCAGGTCGCTAAAGTGTGCTTTCAGGTGGATGCGAATATCTTTTTCATGTTCAGTCAGCTTGCCATAGTGCTCACAGCCTTCCTCATCACGCCACTCAGCACCATAAGTCTCATAGATCCACCGCATTGGCGCATCCAGTGGCTTGGCCGCAAACCGCAGCTCAGCAATGCGTTCATCACTAAACTGATAGCTTTCGCGTAGTGGTCGCTCAATGGTTATCCGACGATAGCCAAATTCATGATTCGCAAAAATCTTACTGGCAAAGGTTTTAGGCGCTTCAGTTTTGGGGTTGGCAGACTGGCGGCCACGGTTGCTCTTTTGCTCCGCTGGCTTATCGACTGCGTGCGCATCAACTGCTTCAAACGCGCCAAAGGTACGGGTAATGGTGGCAATATCATCCTCGCCCATTTCATTACGCTTACTGCCTAAGGATTTACGCATTTTGCGGTAGAGGTTCACGCCGTTGATGAGCTGTACCTTGCCCTTGCGCTCAGTGGATTTTTTATTCGACAGCACCCAGACATAGGTAGCAATGCCGGTGTTGTAGAACATATCCGTCGGTAAGGCGACAATGGTTTCCAGCAGATCCGCTTCAAGGATATAGCGGCGAATTTCAGACTCCCCGGAGCCCGCACCACCAGTAAACAGTGGGGAGCCGTTTAAGATAATGCCGATACGGCCACCGCCTTCGGAGGCATCACGTAACTTGCTAATTAGGTGTAGCAGGAACAATAAGGAACCATCAGAGACACGCGGCAGACCAGGGCCAAAGCGGCCATCGAAGCCTTTTTGCAGGTGTTCATCCTTAATCAGGTCAACGATCTTTTTCCAGTCCACCCCAAATGGTGGGTTCGACAGCATGTAATCAAACCTTACCGCGAAGAACTGATCGTTCGACAAGGTGTTACCCAGTTTGATGTTATTCACATCCTGACCCTTAATCAGCATGTCCGCTTTACAGATGGCATAGCTTTCAGGGTTTAGCTCTTGGCCAAAGGCACGAATCACCGCATTGGGGTTTAATTCATGCACGTATTCCATGCCCGAAGACAGGAAGCCACCCGTGCCCGCTGTGAGGTCGTAGAGCGTGCGTATAATGCCTTCCTTGGTCAGGGCATCATCGTCTTCCATAAACACTAAGGCCGTGGTCAGGCGCACAATATCGCGCGGTGTAAAGTGTTCTCCGGCGGTTTCATTCGAGCTTTCAGCAAAGCGCCTAATCAGTTCCTCAAACACCAAGCCCATGTCGTGGTTGGTGATTGACTTGGGGCTTAGATCGGTGGCTTTGACCTTCTCAACGACTTTATACAGCAGGTCAGCATCATTGAGCTGACCGATAAATTCGGCAAAGTTGAAGTATTCAAAGATCTCGCGGGCATCCTTTGAGAAGCCTTGGATATAGCTTTCCAGATTGCTTTTAATCTCATTCTGGCCCAGCTTGGAGAGGTTCATCTGTGAGGTGTTAAAGAAGCTGAGGCCACTGGCTCGGAGGAGGAATTTCTCTTGGGCTTCTTCGGGTAGGTTCATCCCTTCAATTCTTGCAAACTCAGTCAGTACCGAGTCCTTAGTGGCTTCCAGCACGCATTCCAAGCGGCGTAACAGCGTGAACGGTAGAATGATGCGCCCGTATTGGCTTTGTTTGAAGTCACCGCGCAGTAAGTCAGCGATAGACCAGCAGTAGGCTGCGAGATTATTGGGGGTTTGATCCACGTAGAAATACTCCATTAAGATTCAGCTATGACATTATCGCTTGTCAGCATATAAGCGGTGATCGTATCACCAAATTCTATACATTTATTCCCTGAGTAAGTAGATAAATTATTAATCAAGAATAAGCCAAACAGAGTGTTAAGCAAAAAGGCCGGGCTAATTGCTCCCAGCCTACTATCCCACTGCCTTAGTTTATTTGCTGATTAACGCGCCGATACCGGCAACCGGTGATAGACCGTCTTCACTGATCCCAACGCCTGCACCGATCGCGGGTGTGACTTTGATTCTCTTTTTGGGTGAACCATCAACTAAGTGATCCGCAGCAACATAAATTGCACCGCATGAACTTTTAACCCTGCCCTTGGGTGTGGTCTCGACTATGCCCTCCTGCTTTCCACATTCAGGACAAATACAGCTCACTGGCTCATCGAGTGTGATATTTCGATTAGCCGGTTTGCGCTGCCCTTCCAAGTCACTCTGAGAAGGTTGATCGTTCGGATTAAGCATGAACTTTGCCACCACTTTTCCCCCTTTTCCGAAGTCAGGGTTATCCATTAACACGCCTTCAGCGCGTAACTGATCCAGAATATCAACGGCCTTTTGTTGGCGTGCGGCATCATCCACAAAACGCACTTTCAGTTTGACCAATTGAGCTTTGACAGGTCTCACGGTGGGCTTTATATCTCCACTCAGAATCCCCTCTTTAATCGTTAAGTAATGACCATTCGAGTAATCAACTTTGCCGCCCTGCTGACTGTCATCATTTGGAGTACGTACACCAACACCATCTGAAGGATTTAAAACCGCCCCCAGCCTAGTATCTTCTACGTGGGGGCGGTTTTCAGTGGCCCCGTTTTTCTGACTTGTTAGAGCACCAGAACTTGAGTCACAAGAGGGGGCTTTAATGGCCTTTCTGGCGGCTCTAGTTGATGAGCCTCCGGTGAGGTCAACGTGCGCGGGAATCACTCTCACGTCGTCATCATTCATAGTCCATTCTTGATCTTCACGCACCTTAAAAAACACCCTTGGAATTTCGGTTAGGGGCTTATGGTATTTAGTGAGATAAGCCGTAATGACAACAACCCCCAATGAGCAAAGAAGACTAAAACCAATCGCCCAAATCCAATGGAAAATAGAATCCGTTTTTACCGCTAGGGACGGACGCGTTGATTGGTAGTTTGCTTTCTGCTGCATTAGCGCCGCTTTGTTGCGGTAAAAGTCTGCATTCGCTTGTGATCGCGCTTGCGTCGTCGTTGCATTGGCCCTGGCTATGTTTCTATCTGAGATTAGCGCGTTTAGTAAATCGTCATAGGTTGCTTCACTGGTGTGGTGAGCTTCTGCGCGGGTGGCACGCTTGTCTGCATCTGAGGTAATCGAATATAAACCCGCTGCAATGGCCATAGCGACGATGACCCCCAGCATTAAGCGATAGCCTTTCGCGGTTCGCCCTCTGGCTTCCTGTGTCACGATCTCCTCCGTCACCGGCACTTCCATGAAGGCGATACAGCACGCAATAAAATACAGTAGCGCATAGGCAAACGGAGAACTGTCTGGGGTCAATAGTTTTGAGGTAACGGAATTCCCCATGTGGTAAACATTCATGGCGGCAAGTCCGCACGCCATGACGGTAAGCGCCAGTGCTTTAGCGGTACTGATCCCTAATTTCTGACCAGCCAAGGTGTCTTGATCGTTAAACATTGCGATCGCCATTACAGATCCCTCCGTGTTATGTCGTAACGCTCTACGCCGCTCGCTTCATCACGCCCCGTGCAATAAAGGAATACATTGAAGCCATAGGCCCGTTGTTCTCGAATGTATCTGTCCCGCGCAGCGTGACTTTCAAACGTCATTGATTCAGGTGGATAGTGTGTGACCGGCTTTGGCTGGCTTGGATTAGCTAGGCGTAGTTCGTTGTTCATAATGTTACCTCCTGGACTTCCATTTCTTTCAGGTGCGCCATCGCTTGCCGCTCACCAGCCATATCAATCAAGAAAATCAGGTCATCAAAAAAATCATGCTCAGCAATTTTGAGTAGCGTGATTAAGCTGGCGACAGTCTCTTGCCAGTCAGTCGTGGTCGAGGATTGCCACAACTCAACAATCACGGCCTGAACCTTATGCAGTCGAAACGCCGGATTTATCTCTAAACTATTTTGAGTTGCCATCACGCCGCCTCCTGCTCAAGATCAAAAATGAAGTCTTTTAACCCGTCCTCACGGGTCAACCAATCAATGATTTGTTCGTACTCAATGCCCTTGTGAATCAACGTTCTGAACAAGCGGCCATAGCTGTATTTTGCCCAATGGATTTTTTTGCTCAGTAGCAGGCTTTTTTCACGATTGAATTGTGCCAACTGCACTTGGCTGGCCTGATCCAGCGTGAGCGATTCCCTGAACTCGTTTAGCAATGCGCGGACTCCCGACCGGTCTAGGGCAAAATAAGCATCTGGTCGCAGCATGACATCCAGAGGAATTTCACGGCCCGTTCCTTTGCGGCTCATTTCATGCTCAATCCGCACCCATGCGCGGTCGGTGCTGTCTGGCTCCGCGTCTGCTCCGAGTAATTCCTTGCCTTTTTCGTAAGCTCTGAAGAAGTCGGCAGACCCCTTGCGGCTGCCAATGTAGGCGGTTAAACCCGCCGGACAATGCTGTATGGGGTCGTAGGATTCTGGTGTGATTCCGCCCACTGCCAGTGCCGACCAATCCCCCGCCATGCTGAAGGATTGCAGCATGTTAGGGTTGCGCAGCTTGTCAGATCGGAATAGACCGCGATCAACGGCCTGTTTGAACAGTGAAGGCACGGTATAACCTTTGGCTAGGCAGTATTCCCCAGGCAAATCTAACGCAATATCGGCACGGCTGATTCGCCATTCGTTCACCTGAAGGATGCTAAACAGCTCACGCCACAACTCAGGGTAGCTCAGCTGTAACAACTTGCAGCCAAGGCCAGTTAGCTCAAACAGACCGCCCTTATTGCGTCCGGTCTCGCTGGTGGCGATATGGCCCAAGGTCAGATAATCCGCATCGCGACGCATCAGCAATTTTGCGGACTGCTCATAGCCGTGTAAGCCCTTTTCAGTCCACACGGTTTCAATACCCGCCGAATGCAAAATGCCGCCTTTCCCCTCGATGTCACCCATAGATGCGTGAAAGGCACCCAAGTCAGTAATGGTTAATCGCAGCCAATCAATTTTGGTGATGCTCGCCGCTGATTTGGCTTTGGTGCTATCCGAAAAACCATAACCCCCCGTATTACAGTACGGGGGATAATCCGCGCTTCGCGCGCCTTTAAAATCAATAGTTTGAGATTGATTGGCTTGATGGCTTACCGCACTATCAATATCTAAACCGCCTACAGCATTTGATTTAAGGCTCAGTAATGCCTCACGCTCTGCTTGAAGCTTTTTAGCTTGATTACGATTTGCCTGAGCAGCATTTACCATGCCTTGAGGAAGTTTGCTCATGATCGAACCTCCACGACAGACATGTATTTAATTTTTGCATTAGGATTGGATGAAGAAATTTGAGCGAATGCAACTCTGGTGGCTTCATCTCTCGATGCAGCGGAGATCAAAAGGATTTCATGCAGTGGGTAGTATATTTTGAACTGCCTAATTGAAGTGCTCATTACAACACCTCCCGCGCTAGCCACTGACACCACAAGCGCGCCTGTATCGCTGTCTTTTGCTCTGGCCTAGTGTCTGCCACCCGTTTGGCTACTTCACCCGCCACGGCCCTTACACGCTGCTTAAATGGCAATATTTGGGTATTGGTGTTTGGTGAACTCATTCTGTACCCCCAATCACCGCGCCAAATGTATCCGCAATGAATTCCAGTGCTTCCTGAAGGGTGTCAAAGTCTGCTGTTTCGAGGTTTACGCCGCGTTGTGTCTGGCGATGATAGGCAATATCAACAAAGTCGCAGTGCTTGGGCTTTAAGTCGCTTTGGCCGTTATGGTATCCCGGATAAATCCACGCGATAGGGTATGCGCCGCGCCAAATAATCAGGCCGGTAGCGGTTGCTTGTTGTCTTAGTGTGATGTCGTGCGCTGATTGGAGCGCGATGCTGGATAGTTTCAGAACTGGCAATAATGCCGAAACGTTGGCCGCAGTGAATGGGCCGGTATTAGGAATGATAGCGCTCATTGGCTATGTCTCCGTTTAGTACTTTTGATTGACACAAAAGGTCAGGAACTCAAAAGCATCTAACGGTCAGACGCTGCGACTTTTTTCCGCTACTGCGGTCTTGTATCCAGTCACATTCCCGACAACAAAGCCGCCGATGTGAAAGATACAGGCATAAAAAAGCCGCCTGATAGCGGTATATGTATGCCGCCGTTATTTACTTTTGATCCCGCACTTTTGCGAGTGTTGGCGCTGATCGCTCAGGCCGTGTTGCTAAGATAAAGCTTTGTTACTTATTTGGTCTAATGACAATTATTCATAGATTTTATCTAATCCATGAATAAATAGCATAGATAATTTCATTACTTCTTTCGTTTGGCGCGCTTTTCGGCCTCACGTTGGGCTTCGACTTTTACCAGTAGCTTAGCGGCTAGGCTGGCACGTTCCCAGCTCACAAGCCCGGTCTCCTTATCGTTGAGGTCATAAACTGGCGAGTCCATCGTTGAGTTGAGCAAATAGTTTTTGGCACTCTGGTGCTTCTTCAACAGAGCTTTAACCACTCGCTTTGATGCTGACAGGTGATTAGCGCCAATGAAGCGAAATACCTGCTTTTCAATATCAGCTGATAGTGCCCAATTTGCGCGCCACGCTTTTGAGTGCTCAGATAATGCTTTGTTTAACTCGCTGCCACGGATTACCGAGGGCGCTACTCGTTTTTTCTTTTTCTGTGGTTGCGGTGGCTGCTTTATCTTTTTTGCAGGTCGGTCTAACTTAATCACTCGCTTTTTAGTGGGTAGCGTAGCCGCTGCGGTACTTTCTTCGGCTTCGCTGGCACTGGTGGCGGTGGTGGCGGTGGAGCGCTTACGGGTGACTGTGAGCGTTTTACGGGGTATTTTATCGGTCATGGGCGTTTATGGACTCCGAAAGTACCTTGTTTTTATGGACTGAAGAAATTCAGGACTCAGTACAAGATGACGATACTATCTCTAAGAACGCCTTCTTTAGTTCTTGTTCAGACAATCTCTCATAGTCCTCTGGATTTTGAAGCATTTTAAGTAAAGCTGACTTCTCGTGACTAGGCCAGAAGCGCGTCTCTCGAATCAGTGCTATATCGATCTTATCGCTACGTGAATGTGTCATTGCTCTGTCTCCCTTCTGGAAATAATTACACCGTTTTCAATCATTGGGCTAATACCACTCCAACCAAGCAACTACGCGCACGTATAGGTGTAAGAAAACTCAGCGTTGTACCGCTCACGTTACCTTTGCACCAGTGTTAAAATTGTAACATGACGGAGCAATTAGACGGCTTGTACCGTAATCTTTTGTTTGTGGAGGTCGATAACCCTTCCCGCGCTGCTTGGCTAAGTATGACAAGCGATAGACTACTTGGGCTTTGCTTTCATCATCCACTATGTTGTAGAAACGTTTGTCAGGCAAATGAACGGAATTCCCAAGCTTCAATCCTTTCCAAGCCGCAGCAATCATAATGCTGATGCTTGCTGAATGATTAATCTTGTCACCATCAAGGAATATAGCCATATGGTAGTGCTGACTTTTGGCTTTTTCTTGCTCACGAACCCACAGATAACCCATTTCAAATATCTTATATTCCCGTTCAATACGTCGAGATAAATTCTTACGGAATCTGGATACCATTTTATTATCAGCAGTATAGAATCTCTGGTGTAGGTCAAAGCGAATAACAAAAACCCGCCTCCACTTATTCTGGCATATATCTAACTGATCCAATGACTTATGCAATATTTTAGGATACACCCCATAAGTTAATGCATTATTAATTGGATACGAAACACCATTATGCTTAAACATACTCGAAATACTGACCTCCTTTCTATTCTTAGTACGCTTACGTCGTGTTAACCCCCTACCCTCTACACTTGGAGGAGTATCTGATTTATTAAGATTGGATAATAACAATATCCGCTCGTTATCCAGCCTATCGTACCCAGTGGAGCCCGCACCACAATTGGCGCGCTCCACATTATTGAGGGACAAATCCGACGGGACAAAACCGCTTACACCAATTGAAGTCATTTCAGCCCCCAATTAACGCTTTTGCAGACTCACGGCTATCCTCACTCAGATGGTAGACTCCAAACCGGCACGACTTACCGTCCTGATCCCTACCTTTATGCCAAGACAAACTAATGACGACTCCAAGCTCCCGTAGCTGCCTGACCGTTTCAGCTGGATTATTCCCAGCAACATCGAACAGCCCTCGAACAGTAGTCTCTCCATTCAGAAGCCGTGACAACACGCGCAATTGTCGATTGCAACGTAATGACTTTGCTGTATTATTTACCTTGGACTTATCGGCTGCTTTATTTTTTGAGGTGGCCTTTTTTTTGCTCATTTTATGCCACCTCCCCTTTTGCCACTTCAATCAAGTCACCAAACACCGCATAGACTTCGCGCTCAATGAAATAATTAATCAGCTTATTCGATTTGGGGTCAGGGCTTAGATTAATCCTGGTGAGTGACTTCGGCTTAATGACGTTCAGCCATAACCAACCTTTAGAGCGTCCTGTTAACTCAAGCAAGCGTGCGCCTGACATGATCGTGTCATCAGGCTTCAGGGCTTCTGGATTACTTGACCTATCTTGCAGGCACCGGTGCAATGCATCCAAGCTGAAATACTTTTCACGCCCTATTTTGATGGGTTTCGGGAACTTGCTGTCCTTAACTTCTAATCGCTTGATTGTTGAAGGGGATACGCCAAGCTTCTTAGCTAAAACGCTTGTTTTTACTTTGTCTGTCATATGTTGCTCCAGTTCTTTAATTAACCTGGAAGCTCATCTTAAACATATTTTTTTAGTAAACGAGATACCAAAGCAGCTTATTACCGGTAGTAAGCTGCTTATTACCTTAATTTTTTATCAAAAAGATTATGCTTTTTTAGATGGTCATTTACTGTTTTTGGGGTTGCGCCAGTCTTGTCTCTCATAGCATCCAAGTAATTGGTTTTCTTAAACTTATAGATACTTGGATCATCTAAAAACATCTTATAAAATGCAATGTGAGTCTCTTCGTTTTCGATCTGTTTGAGTGTTTGCTTTTTGCCCGCTACCCTTCCACCTTTAGCGGTAATTTCTTTACGCAAGTACTCATGTATTTCTTTCGTACCTTCAATTAAGTGCTCAGGGACTCCATGCTTAGCAAGGAAATCAGGGTCAATAGTTAAAGCCAGGGCATTACGACGTGCTATTTCTGTTTGAGCTTTCTGTTGAAGCATACTGACGAGCCGCGAGACAAACCAAGGCTGCAATCCTTCACTGGCCCTTATTACATCATCCAACTTAAAAAATTGCTCTTTAAGAGCCAAATTCTCTAACTTATCAGCTTCAGCATCTCTCACCATGTTTCCATTTTCGTCACTTATCAATGGCTTTTGCAAAGGAACAGTTAAGAAAAGCTCAGTAATCTCCTCAATCGCTTTAAACTGTGCATCCCTATGCTCATATGACCCATATTTCATTTAACACTTCCCATATTACCCTCATCATCTAAATCAGAACTACACCAAACAGTGATAGGTATATGCTTATCCTTCGTCGACCTAGGTGTAGTGAAATACTTTTTTATGCCTGTTTTTTCAATATCGGAGCATCATTAGTGTCCGCTTTCAGAGAATCCAAATAATCCGCCCACTCTTGCATCATCTTGGCGCGCTCTTCGATGTATGACGAACGATTGTAAGCTGCCTCTACTTGGCTTTTTAGCGCGTGCGATAGCTGCGCCTCTATGATCCGCTCACGGTATCCCATGTTATTGAGCATAGTGCTGATGGTGTGACGGTATCCGTGAGGTGTATGGTCATCATTGCTGAATCCCAGCCCCCGAAGTGCTACACGCAGAGTATTATTTGAAATTGGCCGCGAATCACCACGCAGACCAGGGAATATATATTTACCTCGTCCGGTAAATTCATGAAGTTCGCGTAATAGCTGAATGGCTTGCTTTGGCAGCGGCACCAAGTGGGCATCTTCAGGCCTGTTGGCGGCTTTCAAGTGCTTAGGGAGCTTTCGTCGTTTGGCCGGTAAAGTCCACAACCCGTTGTCTAAATCAACTTCTGACCATTCGCCGCTGGTTAGCTCTGTTGGCCTCATACCAAGCATAGGAGCAAGCTGTAATGCTTTCTTAGTGGTCAAGTTACCTGCGTAGTCGTCAGTGACCCTGAGAAGGTGCGCAAGTTTTCCAGGATCGGTAATCGCCGCATAGCCCTTTTTGATTACTTTGGGTAACCCAATACTTTTGATACTTACATCACGAGCCGGGTTCCGACTACAGGAGCCATGCACAATCCCAAACTCAAACACCTGCCCCATGAGTGGCATTAATCTTTTCGCGGAATCTACAGCACCACGACTCGCGACCGTTTTCACAACTACTATTAAATCTTGAACAGCGATGTCATTTAACTGCCTTGAACCGATAACTTTAAACACGTCTCTTTGTAAATAGCTTTCCGTACGCTGCTTATGAGTCGCCGACCAACCATCAGCATTGTGCTCTATCCAGGACTCAGCAACAGCTTGGAAGGAATTATTTTCAAGTGAGTTTTTCTCGACCTGCTTTTTTATTGCGGGATCAATGCCATTCGAGAGGTCATTACGCGCAACACTGCATAGCTCACGAGCAAGCTTTAAACCTATGGCAGGATAATTGCCAATGGTGAGTGTTTTGCTTTTACCTGCAAAGCGATAGTGGTAACGCCATGACTTAGCGCCACCAGGCATGATGAAGAAGTGAAGCCCTCCCCCATCAGCAAGCGAATACCTCTTATCTCGCGGTTTGGCCGCTTTGAGATCGGGGTCAGATAATTTTTTGGTAGTGTACTTAGCCATAATGCATGTACCAACAAGCAATAAAAAAACAATACATGCATTCGTACATGCATTTGAATTTGATTACAAGCAGTTTACTTAGGGGACTAGTAGTGTATTAAAGAACATAACACACTGTTTTTTAAGAAATAACTGACCTAGATAGTAGGCCAGTTATTCAAATTTGGCGGAGAGAGAGGGATTCGAACCCTCGGTAAGCTATTAACCTACACACGCTTTCCAGGCGTGCTCCTTAAGCCACTCGGACACCTCTCCGTAACGACAACACTGTTAAGCAATGCTGTCGAGGGGCGGCAGATTACCGCACTTTTATGAGTTTGACAAGTCAATCTCATCAATAGTTAATTCACGCCATTTACCCAAAGGCAAATCGGTATCTAATTCGATGTGTGCAATGGATTCGCGGTGCAGCCCAACCACTTCATTACCGACCGCTTCAAGCATACGTTTGACCTGATGGTAGCGCCCTTCACTAATGCTCAAATGGATCAGATTACTCTCCAGCGTGTGCACCATTGCAGGTCGGGTAATCTTCGTTTCACCCTCTAGCATAATGCCCTGCTCAAGCTTATGAATGGCTTGCTCAGTAATTGGCTCTGCCAGCGTGACACGGTAGCGTTTAAAGTGCTCATGCTTGGGTGAGGTCAACTTATGCGACCATTGGCCGTCATCAGTCACCAGAATCAATCCCGTGGTATCACGATCCAAACGGCCAGCCACATGCAATTGATCACGACGTGGCACGATCAGGTAGTCAAACACCGTCAGCGAGTTTTTATCACGATTGGCACTCACACAGTCCAGCGGCTTATTTAGCATGTAATAGCGGGGCTTAGGCTCGCTAATCACAGTGCCAAGATAAGTGACGTGGTTTGCTTCAGAGACGTGCGTGGAGGATTTGGTGATCGGCTCACCATCCACGAGGACATCGCCGTCGCGGATGGCACGAACCGCCTGTGAACGCGTCAAATTAGACGCGTTACTAAGTAGTTTATCTAAGCGCATCAGGTAGTCTGATTAATCCGAGTAAGGATTACGCATGATCATTGTGTGATCACGATCAGGACCAGTTGAGATGATATCAACTGGAGTTTCCAGAAGCTCTGCCATACGCGCCAGATAGGTGCGAGCATTTTCTGGCAGGTCTTCATAGGTCGTCACACCAAAGGTGTTGCTCTGCCAGCCTGGAAGCGTCTCGTAGATCGGCTTACAACGTGCAAATGCTGAGCTGCCGGCTGGTGGCACATCAACAATCTCGCCATCCAACTCATAAGCCGTACAGATGCTGATTGTTTCCAACTCATCCAGTACGTCCAGCTTAGTCACACACAGACCGCTAATGCTGTTTAAACGCATTGCACTACGAAGCGCAACGGCATCTAACCAACCGCAACGACGTGCACGACCGGTTGTTGCACCAAACTCCTGACCTTTCTTAGCGATACCCGCACCCACATCATCAAACAATTCTGTTGGGAATGGGCCAGCACCAACACGAGTCGTGTAAGCTTTGGTGATACCTAAGATGTAATCCAAGTCACGTGGGCCAACACCGCTACCCGTACATGCGCCACCTGCTGTCGTATTCGACGAGGTCACGTATGGGTAAGTACCGTGATCGATATCCAACAAGGAGCCTTGAGCACCTTCAAACATCACGTTTTCATTATCGCGACGCATTTCATGCAAGCGCGTTGGAATGTCTGCCATCATTGGGCGCAGGCGCTTAGCGTGAGCCAGCGTTTCTTCCAGTACCGCGTTGTAGTCCAAAGGCTCAGCTTTGTACAAATGCTCCAGCGCGAAGTTATGGTATTCCATCACCGTTTTCAGCTTCTCAGCGAAACGGGTTTCATCCAGCAAATCACCCAGACGTAAACCACGGCGACCGGCTTTATCTTCATAGGCAGGACCAATACCGCGACCGGTTGTACCAATCGCTTTAGTGCCACGTGCCGCTTCACGCGCCGCATCCAATGCAGCGTGGTATGGCAGGATCAATTGACAAGAAACAGATAATTTCAAACGCTCAGTCACTGGCACGCCTTCGGCTTCCAGCTTATCAATTTCTTTCAGTAATGCTTCAGGAGACAACACCACGCCGTTACCGATCATGCACTCAACGCCTTCGCGTAAAATGCCTGAAGGAATCAGATGTAATACTGTTTTCTCACCTTTAATTACCAGCGTATGACCCGCATTGTGTCCGCCTTGAAAACGAACCACACCGGTTGCGTTCTCAGTCAGCAGATCAACGATCTTGCCTTTGCCTTCGTCACCCCATTGGGTGCCCAGAACTACTACAAACTTGCCCATTACAATCTCTCTTGATCAAACAAAATGCGTTGTCATTAACCAGCGGTAGCGATACGCCACTCACCGTTATGTTGTTCCAGCACCCGATCGCAACCTTGTAAAGTCGCCGACAGAGTCGCTAGAGGTTCCAGCTGGCGGATTACAATCTCGCCTTGCGCTCTTAGCTCTGCAATCTTGGCAGTCAGCGCAGCATCATCATCAGGCGGCGCTAGAATACCAGCAGCGCTAGCCACTTCAGTGTTCTCACGCAAGCTCAACAAAGTACGCAAGTTGGTACTAAAGCCGGTTGCCGGACGTGCACTACCAAAGTTTTCACCAATGCCATCGTAACGGCCACCACGCGCAATCTCGCGGCCAAAGCCCGGAATGTACGCTGCATACACGATGCCAGTGTGGTAGGTGTAACCGCGCATTTCTGCAAGGTCTACGTTCACGGTCAACGCTGGGTAAGCAGCCTGCAAACGTGCCACTAATTGCTGTAGGTATTCCAGCGCAGCCAGTACTTCTTTGCCGCCTTCACTCAGCTGAGCTAAGGCCTCATCCAGTACATTCACATCGCCATGCAGATTTGGAAGCGCACGCAACATGGTGCAGGCTGTTTTATCAAATCCACATTCAACCAACCACGCATCAATTTCAGGTAAGGATTTGCGCGCCAGCTGGTCTAAATAAATATCTTGCTGCTGAGCATTAAGCCCAACTTCTGCAGCCAGTCCTCGTAAAATACCCACATGACCTAAGTCCAGTACGATATTTTTACGGCCGGTTAATTGCAGCGTATCCAGCATCAGGCTAATGACTTCATAGTCACTTTCCATGCCTGCATGACCGAATAACTCAGCACCGACTTGAATCGGCGAACGTGAGCCACCGGCTTGTTCACTATGCGTACGCAATACGGTGCCGACATAGCACAAGCGGTTAGGCTGGCCAGGTGCCATTTGCATACGGTGTGAATCAATTCGGGAAACTTGAGGGGTGATATCTGCGCGGAGGCCCATCATACGACCATTGGTCTGATCGGTGATTTTAAAGGTCTGCAGATCCAGTTGTGAGCCCATTGCGATGCTTAGGGATTCCAGATACTCCACCATGGGTGGCATCACAAACCGGTAACCCCAGCTGCGATAAAGATCCAGTAACTCACGGCGCATAGCTTCGAGGGCTTCTGCCTCGGGCGGCAGTGACTCGTTAATTCCATCCGGAAGTAACCAATATTTCATGTCAAACGGTTCTCGTGTGGCATTAAACCAAAAAAAGAAGGAACAGCCCTGCAACCATACTGCCAAACCCAAGTACTCGTAAAGACTTGTCCGGCATTTCTAACATCGACTGATACACTTCTTTTAATTTAGAAGGGGCTGCAAACGGAAGCAGCCCCTCGATGATAAGCACCAATGCTATAGCAGTCAGCAAGTCATTCCAATTGATATTCACTTGCTAACTGCCCTCACATTGATTTTACTGGGATTTATTCTTGAAGTAGCGGAAGAATTCAGAATCCGGCTCCAATACCATCACATCACCTGATTGACCCATCGCTTTACGATATGCCGCCAGACTACGGTGGAAAGAATAGAACTCAGCATTTTTGGTATACGCTTCTGCATAAATCTGAGCCGCTTTAGCATCACCCTGACCGCGAATCTTCTCAGCTGCGCTATACGCATCCGCTTCGATAATCACAGAGTCACGATCCGCCGCCGCTTTAATACGCTCAGCTTCTTCACGACCACGGGCACGGAAATCCTGTGCTACACGCTCACGCTCAGAACGCATCCGGTTAAATACCGACTCACTAACTGACTCAGTGAAGTCAATCCGGCTAACGCGTACATCCACAATGTTAACCCCTAACTGATTAGCGGCTTCATTGGATTTAGTTTGCAGACCTTGCATGATCTCATCACGCTCACCAGAAATTGCTTCCTGAATGGTACGCTTAGAGAACTCATTTCGCAGACCGTCGCGCATGATGCTTTCCAGACGATTCTCGGCACGGTTCAAATCACCACCAGTCGAACGGTAGAATTTGCCCGGCTCAGAAATGCGCCATTTCACAAAGAAGTCTACCTGAACGTACTTTTTCTCATTCGTCAAAAAGCTTTCAGGCTGAGCATCCAGCGATAAGATTTGAGAAGAGAAACGCTCAATGCGATCTAAGAATGGAATCTTAAAGTTAAGACCCGGCTCAATGCTTTCTTCAACGATTTTACCAAAGCGCAATACGATAGCGGTTTGACGCTGATCAACAACATACGCGGAACTGGCAATGAGTACTATCAATGCCAGGATAGCAATTACGATAGGGTTTTTCATTGACGAACTCCTCGGGTTGATTCACGGAGCGATGAGGTATCAACACCTGTATTTTTAGCACGATCCGCAGCATTACTTAGGGCACTAGCCACGGCTGCACCCGCATTTGCGCTGTCGCTGTCTGAACTGGATGACGCTGCACCAGATTGCATCTTATCTAACGGCAGGTACAACATATTGTTGCCTGACGAAGAATCGATCATCACCTTAGAGCTGTTCTGCAGCACTTCTTCCATGGTCTCCAAGTACAAACGCTCACGAGTCACGTCCGGAGCCTTAGCATACTCTGTTGCTAACTGCTCGAAACGTGAGGCCTCACCTTGCGCCTTTGAGATTGCCTGACTACGGGTCGCAGTCGCATCTTCAATAATACGCGCGGCTTTACCACGTGCATTGGGCACGACTTGCTTCGCGTAAGTCTCAGCTTGGTTTTTATAACGGTTTTGATCTTCTCGGGCTCGAATCGCATCATCAAAGGCGTCTTTAACCTGAGATGGCGCTTCAGCATCAGTCACGTTGACTTTCATCACGTCGATACCCGTTTTGTAGTCATCCAGTACACGCTGCATAATGGCCAGAATTTCCGGAGCCATTTTTTCACGATCGGCACCGATGATGGAATCCATCGTAGTACGACCTACCACTTCACGAACCGCGCTACGCATTACGTTATACACAGTAGCCAGTGACTGATTGCTCTCATAGTCAGGCAGGTATACGTTAAACAGGTAGTCTTCAGGGTTCTTGATGCGGTATTGCACGTTCACTGCGATAGAGATGATGTTCTCATCTTTGGTCAGCATGTGTGTGCTGTTGGTTGCGTCGCGAGCCGTACGGCTACGATCCACATCCACTAGCTCAACCGTGTCAATTGGGTATGGCAGGCGCCAGTGTAGTCCCGGCATGGTGGTTTGCTTGTACTGGCCAAAACGCAGCTCTACGCCTCGTTGTGCAGAATCTACGGTATAGAAACCAGTCGCCATCCACGCAATGAATGCGATTGCGGCTAAGCCGATCACCACATTTTTGCTGACTCCAGGGCCATCTCCGGAAGGCTCGCTATCGCCACCCTTGCCAGATGAATTACCGCCAAATAGCTTTCCTAGCTTTTCATTCATTTTCTGAATAGCATCTTCAATACCGTCAGATGAAGATCCGCCACGTGGACGCTTATTGCTCCACGGATCTTTATCCTTATTCCCACCCGGTTCGTTCCAAGGCATGTATTACTCCGTCTATTAGTTACTCAGGGATCGCCTGATTTTCAACTATATGGGCTAAATTCAAAAAGTCAAAGGCGGCAATTGTAAGCGCCTAGTGTTTTTCAGGCAATGCTTGATGTAATTTACTTTAAAGCCTGCCACTCGGGATCTTCTCCAAGTCGATTTAGCGCCTCGTTCAACAAACTGATTCCCGGCTCTTTACGGTGCCATGTTGAGGCACCTGAAGGGTGTGGCAGCGGAATCAATGTACATTGCTCTCCCTCAATTTCACGCTCAAAACGCAGACCAATCACATCGGTTAAGCGCTCAAGCGGTAAAAACTGAGAGATTGCCAATTTTCCGACCAAAATAATTAGTCGAGGTTTCAAAATTTTAAATTCTTGTGACATCCACTCGCTGCATTGCGCGATTTCTTGTGGATTAGGCACCCGATCACCACCTTTTGGCTTTTTGCCCGGAAAGCAGCGACAAACCGAGGCGATATACACAGACTCACGAAACCGCTCTTCATCAATTCCCTGACTGGCAAACCACTTAAACAAGGTTTTCCCAGCGGTCCACGCAAAGGGACGGCCAATATCCCCTTCCCGGTCTCCCGGTGCCTGACCAATCAGCATCACCCGAGACACCACCGGCGTACCTGTAATCACCGGCCCAATCATCTCAGGACAGGCTTTACAGTCCCGTAATTGCGTTTGGTGCTGGATTAGTTGCGACTGCATTGAGCCCTCAGTGTTGTGATCGTGTCACGCAGTATAAATGAATGCGACGGGCTATGAGCTAATGAAACACTATTTGAGCGGATTTTAAACGTGTGCAATAAATAATATCCGCCATTTAAATTAGCACACTGATCAGCACTTAATCAGCCAACCCCTTTTATCCTGAAAGACGCTACGTTGAACCGCTTATCGGAGGTATTAAGTGATTAATTCTATTAATGTCTTGAGGACAAGATCAGGGCTAACAAATTATGCAAACCACTCACACTTCGCCAACCGTGAATGCGATGGTACCGGACGTGGTATTACTTCCCGACGGTCAATCCAGCGCATTTCAATTGTTGAATATTGAATACTTTTCACTATTCTACCGACTGACTGATGATGCGATAGCACGCAGCTTAAAGCATGGGCTTTCTCATCAGTTAATGCACAGTTATAAATTGCATAAAACCAATACCGCCTGGCAAGCCGATGCCGATACCGCGCTGGATGAATTAAATCAGCAACTGATGAAAGGTATTCGTGGTCGACAAAAGCAATTGCCTGTCGCTGGTTTGCTGGCAATGCCAAAACAGATTCCAGAGCTAAAGCGCGCCCTGCACCAAAATCCAAATGACTACCTCAGCCACTTTCAATTGGGCTGGTTACATATGTTGCAACGCTCACTGCCGATGGCTGAACGACATTTTAATATCGCCGCCTTGCAAAGTCAGGGCGTGAATCCTCAGTTTGCCTCATTTGTTTATCGTCACCTAGCCAATACTCGTTATCGCCGTGGCAATTTTGAGCAAGCGCTACTAGCCATTGAATCAGCACGGGAATGCTGCAGCGGCTATTGTGTTCAATTGCATTATGAATACATTTGCCTGCTATCGCGGACGGCCCGAACCACTCAGGGCTTGAGGCAATTACATACACTGCTAAGCAAAGCTCCGCATTACGAGGCATTTGCCCGCAGCGAACCGGATTTAACACGTAACCCATCATTCCAACTACTGTTTAATCAACGTCGACAACGTCATATTCAAACTATTGAACAGTCTTTAAGTGAGCGTTGGGAAAATGACCCGATCGGATTGCTTAATCTGGATCAGGAACTGGGACGTAAAAATAGTGTGCAGGCATTGCGACACAAGCAACACCAACTGTTAATGCAACTCCCTAACTTGCTGTTGATCGATACTGCGCGCAGTTGTGCGCTGATTGAAAAGCAACGCCGCCAATATGTGATGCGCGCCTTAAACGCTCGTAAGCAGCAGTTTATCGAAACCATTGAGGAACATCAGGAGTGCGCATCGACTGTGCATCAAGGTGGTCAGTGGTTGATTTTTGCCGCGGTGGTTTCACTGCTAGCCTTAGCGGTTAGTTATGGCATCAGCTTTATTGCGGGTCAGTTTGGGCTGGATTGGCCAATTAATCTGAACGTACAAAATATTGTATTGGTGTGTGCTGGCGTACTGGTAACACTCGGCGTGTTGCTCTGGTACTTCACACCCCGCAAGCTTAGAGCGTTAATGCGTAAGCGGCAGCAGCTGGAGCGGCTCTACTCCCGCATTCGGACCTTAGCGTGATAGCTGCTTAACCCACATGCTGGTGGCACCACAGACGGCCACTGGCATGGCTAGAAAGTTTAAGACCGGAATCACTGTAATTGCGGTGGTCGCCGCACCAAAGCCTAAAGCGTGGCCACGATTCTTGCGCAACACTGCCAACTCTTCCTTAACAAACATATTATGGTTGCCCATCGGGAAGTCGGTGTATTGCAGCGAGTACATCCACGCACCATAAATCAGCCACGCTAATGGCGCGATCAGATTTAGCCCGGGAATAACGGTAATTAGCAGCAACACTGGCATCCATTTGAGCATATAAAATATTTTTTTGACTTCACTGCCGAGCGTTTTGCCAATATTTTTCATTAGCGCTGCAATGCCGGAATCATCGGGCATTGGCCGTCCATTGAGTTTCATTTCAACTCGCTCCGCCAGCAAGGCATTAAAAGGCGAGGCAATGAGGTTGGCCACAATGCTGAAGGTATAGTAAATAATCAGCAACGTCAGTAGCGCAAAAAATGGCAGAATAATCCACTGCAGCCATGATAACCAAGAGGGCAACCAATTCAGCATGGCATCCATCATCGACTGAAATTGCCCGTAAGCCAGCCAGATCGCGCCAGTAAACACGACAATATTAATCAGTAGTGGAATAATGACAAACCCGCGAATGCCTTTCTGGGTGATCAGAGAAAATCCCTGAAACAAAAAACCAATCCCTTGAATAAATCCCTGAATCATCGCTGGCGTGCTCCTTAAATCAGCTTGAAGATGGCCGCTATGCTGCGGTCGCGCCAATGGTAACCCTTCTGCCAAAAAAAAACGACCTGCCCTTTTCAGGGAGGTCGTTATGCCTTTTTTCATGCCTTATTAGGTTGGCATTTTATTATTTATTATCACTAATTTTTTTTATCAGCTACTTCAACGTTAACCTTATTGATTTGCCTATTTAGTGCATGTGACATCGAAATGGGTTCACAAAAAATTTAAAAAAGTTTTCTTAACCCACGATGAACAATTCCAACTGACGCCTTCACCTATTGATTAGAGCCGCGACGATGTAATAAAAATAAATCAGAGTTGCGGCCCTAATACCTTTCTAATCAATTAATAAAATGGATTTTATTATATGAAACTACATAACAAACTCTTTGCTGAGTTTTTCGGCACCCTATGGCTTGTACTTGGTGGAGTCGGTAGCGCGAAGCTAGCGGCCACTTTCCCAGACGTTGGTATTGGACTCGTTGGCGTTGCATTTGCCTTCGGTTTAACGGTGGTCACTATGGCTTATGCTGTTGGCCATATTTCAGGTGGTCACTTTAATCCGGCGATTACTATTGGCTTATGGTTTGGTGGTCGCTTCTCATTTGCGGAAGTCCTGCCTTATATTGCGGCGCAAGTTATGGGTGCCTGTGCGGCTGCGGCTATTCTTGCCATTATTATTTCGGGGCAAGCCGGTAGTGAAATCGGTAATCTGGCCTCCAATGGTTTTGGTGAAGCCTCTCCAGGTAAGTACAATCTACTGTCGGTACTGATCACTGAAGTGGTTATGACGGCGGCATTCTTGATGGTGATTATGGGTGCTACCGATCGTCGGGCTCCAGCAGGCTTTGCACCGCTGGCGATTGGTCTGTGTTTAACACTGATTCACCTGATCTCGATTCCGGTGTCCAATACCTCAGTCAACCCAGCTCGTAGTACAGGCCCTGCACTGATCTCTATGGATGCGACGGCGATCTCTCAGCTGTGGGTATTTTGGGCTGCACCCATTGCCGGTGCGATACTTGGTGCTTTGATCTACCGCACACTATTGAGTAAGAACACAGAGGATGCGTGATTGACTCATTAACCTAGACCTGTAACAAAAATTGCCCGATTAGTTCGGGCAATTTTGTATCAGAGACTAATGAAGTCTTTTATCAGATCTTGCGCCAGCGACGTCCTGCTCTGGCCATCATTTCAACCGCAGCTGTCGGGCCTTCACTACCCGCATCATACGTTTCTGGCTTCAAGCCTGAATCATCCCAGCTCTCCATGATTGGATCAATCCAGCTCCAAGCGGCTTCAACTTCATCACCACGCATAAATAGCGTTTGATCGCCACGTACCACATCCATCAGCAGACGCTCGTAAGCATCCGGCATCCGCCAGCCTTTGGCTTGATCCTTCGCAAAGGTTACATCCAACGGTGTCGAGCGCAAACGGAATCCACCAGGCCCCGGGTCTTTGGTCATCAGCTCAAGCTGCAAACCTTCATCCGGTTGTAGGCGAATACTTAATACGTTCGGCGTAACGGGTGTAGAGAGCTCACCAAATACAGAGTGAGGTGGCTTCTTAAATACAATCGCAATTTCAGTGGCCTGAGAGCGAAGTTTCTTACCCGTACGCAGATAGAACGGAACACCCGCCCAGCGCCAGTTTTCAACCTCCGCTTTAATCGCAACATAGCACTCAGTTGTGCTATCAGGATTTTTCACTTCGTCGGTGTAAGAAGGCGCAGTTTCCGTACCCAAGTATTGACCACGAACCGTGTTACGCAAGGCGGTATGTCCTTTTAGCGGACGCAATGCTCGCAGTACTTTCAGCTTCTCGTCACGTACCGCATCGGCATTAAAGTCATGCGGCGGCTCCATGGCAATCAGACACAACAGCTGCATTAAATGGTTTTGCACCATATCGCGCATCGCACCGGAGTGATCGTAGTAACCACCACGCGTACCCACACCTAATGACTCCGCAGCGGTAATTTGCACGTGATCAATCGCTTGTGCATTCCAGATCGGCTCAAATAAGGCATTGGCAAAGCGCATCGCCATCAGGTTCTGCACCGTTTCTTTACCGAGGTAATGATCAATCCGGTAAATGCAGTGCTCATCGAATACTTCACCGATGTCCGCATTCAACTGCTGCGCACTCTTCAGATCATGTCCTAGCGGCTTCTCAACCACTAAACGTGCACCACCGCCAGACAAACCAGCCGCTTCCAAACCATGTGCAATCACACCGAACAGAGAGGGCCCAACGGCGAGATAGTAAACCCGAATCCGGTCAGGTTTCTCATTTAGGGTCTCAACCAGCTCAGTCCAGCCTTCCGGGTTGGTCACATCATTAGGCATATAATGAATGCGCTCAATAAAGCTATCCAGATGACCTTCCAGCTCTTCCTCCGAAATATGCTGAATTAAGGCTTCCCGGGCGAGGCTTCGGTATTTTTCATTGCTGTGATTGCTGAGTGACAAACCAATGATTCTGGCGTCTTCAGGAATTTGAGCTACCGCATGTCGGCGAAATAAAGCAGGCAACAGTTTGCGCATGGCAAGGTCGCCAGTTGCACCGAAAATAACAAGATCGAACGGTTTTACAGGGATTACTACGCTGGTCATAAGGGGTTCCTAATGAGATATGCGGGCAAAATCAAATAGCAGGGATTATAACATTACCAAGAGTAGCGTCACAGTACGGAAATTCCTGTAACGCAACCATTATTGCGAACAAGCTGCTAGAATACCTCAAAACTCAGGATTGTCCCATGACAACGATGGCAATTATCATTGCTGCAGTACAATTACTAGGCTTAGTATTTGCAGTATTCGCACTTCTCTCCACCCGCACCTCGCAAGGCACTGTCGCTTGGGTGGTCACCTTGATTGCATTTCCTTGGCTAGGCATTCCGGCTTACCTGCTTTTTGGTCGCACTCGATTCAATGGTTATGTTACCGCCAGAGTAGCCCATGAAATTGACTTTCGTAAAAAACTAGGGCTGGAATACAGCAAGCTGAGCTGTTACATGTCACCCCACCCCCAAACTGAAAGCCATGACCAGCTAAAAACCTTTGAAGTCCTTGCCAAACTGCCCTTTACCGAAGGAAACAACGCACACCTGCTCATTAACGGACGAGCGACTTTTGACGATATTTTCGATGGCATTCGCCAGGCTAAAGACTATGTATTGATCCAGTTTTACATTGTGAATGAAGGACTCATCGGCGATGCCTTTTGGGAGTGTTTAGTTGAGGCGAGAGAGCGTGGCGTACGCGTGTATTTCCTCTACGATGAAATTGGCAGTTATGAGCTGGCGGATTGGTATCTTGAGGGCTTGCGGAAAAATGGCGTACAGGTTTATTCCTTCCATTCCAATCGCAATGTACTAAACCGCTTTCAACTTAACTTTAGAAATCACCGCAAAATAGTCGTCGTTGACGGTCTCACAACGTGGGTTGGTGGCCACAATATCGGCGATGAGTACATTAACAAAGACCCTAAATATCCGTTTTGGCGCGATACGCACATTCGGCTGGATGGCCCTGCCGCATTGGGCGCACAACTATCCTTCGTTGAAGATTGGCACTGGGTTACCGAGGAAACGCTGCAATTAAACTGGAAGCCAGTTGAAACCTGCTGCTCGAATCAGCGCGCTTTAGTACTGCCTTCCGGTCCTTCTGATACCTTTGAAACCGCCAGCTTAATGATGCAATACGCCATGCATGTGGCCAAAAAGCGCATCTGGATTGCCAGCCCTTATTTCGTACCGGATGAAGGCGTGCTGCAGTCACTGCGCCTCGCAGCTTTACGCGGCGTGGATGTACGTATTCTAATCCCTGAAAAACCAGATAATCTACTGATCTACCTATCCGCCTTCTCATTTGTTAGCGGCATCTTAAAAGCGGGCGTTAAGATCATGCGTTATCAACGCGGCTTTCTGCATCAAAAAGTGTTTCTGGTAGATGACTACTTATCCGCCGTCGGCACCACCAATATGGATAACCGCTCGTTCCGGCTGAACTTTGAAGTAACTGTATTGCTTGATGACCGCACCTTTGCCGCTGAAGTCGAAAAAATGCTATTAGATGACTTCAGCCATGCTCAGGAAATGCTGATCAAAGATGCTGAGAGCAAGCCGCTGTGGTTTAAAATACTCTGCCGCGCTGCTTACCTCTCGGCCCCTGTTCAATAGTTTAAGTACTCACTTTGCAGTAATCAAAACGCGCCGACCATGCGACGAATGCCTTCTAATTGCTGCAAAGTGACATCATAACCGACCTGAATCGCTTCTTCTGCGCGATAAAATTCTAATATCCCAATATCTGACAACCGTGGCGATAACAGTATTTCTGGCGGATCACCCGCCATGCGGCTACGAGTAATACGATCTTGCATAATATTGACCGCACCGGCGATTGTGTCAAAAAAGCCTGGCGCTACCGGCTCTGGTGGCGCGGTGCTAATCGCAAATAAGGAGCTGGAATAATCCATCACCGTATTACGCAAATTATCCAATAAAGGCTGCTCTTTTTTTACAGCATTCGGCTCTGGCTCAGGTTTTGGAGGCAATGGCGAGGTTTTAGGGATTCCCGGCTCAGGGCGTCGATGCTTGCCAACAATATCACCATTCAAATCAACTGCGATGACGACATCAGCGCCTAGCGAGCGACACATGGATACTGGCACAGGGTTAACCAAGCCGCCATCGACCAGCCACTTATCTTCATGCAGCACCGGAGGAAACAATCCGGGCAATGACATCGACGCCCACATCCCTGTTTGCAAGTCACCTTGGGTAAACCATATTTCCCGACCAGTATGCAGGTCAGTTGCTACACAACCGAATGGCTTATCTAATTGATCAAACGTGGCACCCTTCTCGCAAATAAACTGATTAAAGCCCTCTTGCAGGCGCTGCTTATTAATCCAGCCAGCGCGGAAGTTCAGGCCGGCATATTTCGCCATTTCCATTTTGGTTAATGAGGTTGCCCAGCTTTCCAAATCATCAAGCCGTGAAGCGGCATAAGCTGCACCGACAATCGCGCCCACCGAACAGCCACAAACTACATCTGGATGAATATCGTATTTTTGTAGTGCACGAATAACCCCAATGTGCGCCCATCCGCGTGATGCGCCACTGCCCAAAGCCAGACCGATTTTAACCGTCATGTATTATCCCTGTTACTTTGTTATGTTGGTTCTTAAACTCTGTCGCCTGAACTGCAAGATTAGCACCAGCGACAGGTGCATCACTTTAGTTAATGTCCGCCAGCAGCCTATAAGCAAGCACGCTGCTATAAGCCTTTCAAGAGAGTTTAACGCTATGGCGCCATCGTCACTTCGCCTTTGTAATACTTACCGGCAAAGTAGATAAGCACCAATACCGGCAGCGTCAGAATCGTCGTCATGATGAAGAAGTTGGTATAACCCATCGACTCCACAATCGAACCAGAATAACCACCCAATATTTTTGGAAACAAGGTCATTAAAGAACTGAAGATAGCGTACTGAACCGCCGTAAAGGAGATATTAGTTAAGCTCGACAAGAATGCAATAAAGGCCGCACTAGCGAGTCCCGCCGACAGATTATCGGCACCAATGACCGCATACAGCATTGGCATATTGCCACCTGCTGTACTGAGCGCAATAAACAGTAAATTGGTTAATGCGGAAAGCACCGCCCCCAGAAACAATATCCGCATGACACCATAACGCACCGACAGCAAGCCACCCAGAAAGCCGCCCATAATCGTCATTAGCAAACCAAACAGCTTAGACACATTGGCGATATCAACTTTGGTGTAACCCATGTCTTGGTAAAACACATTGGAAATAAAACCCAGCACGATATCTGAAACGCGGTAAAAACCAACTAACGCCAATAACAACAATGCCAAACCTATACCATAGCGACGGAAAAAATCCCGTACCGGCTCAACATAGGCATCTTCAAACATATGACCATCGACCAGCTTTGCGCCGGTTAATACTTTGGCAATAACCCAAGCAACGAAAATACCGGCCGCAAGACGCATGGTCTCAATAATAAAGCTCGCTAGATTTTTGTTATTAAAGGCTTCACCCAGGGATTTTTTAGCACCGGAAACAATATCTGAACTCAGCGTAAAGACCGCTATAAAACCTATCACCGCTAATACAAACAACAGTAAAAATCGTAGATAGTCCGAAGTGTGATATCTGGACTCATCAGGGCGGTAGCTATCTGGTTCTGGAATAATCAGTGTGGTTGCAACACCAACCAACATCACAGCAGCCATGATCACATAGGTATACATCCATGCGGTATAGCTATAGGCCTCTTTCTGAGTACCAAAGTAAGAGGCTAAATACAGTGCACCAGCACCGGCAACGATCATTCCAATACGATAGCCTGCGATATAGGTTGAAGACATCATCGCTTGTAAATCACGGTCTGCCGACTCAATCCGGTAGGCATCAATAACAACATCTTGGGTCGCTGATGAGAAACCTAATAGCACGGCTGCAAGCGCCATTGTCGTCAGTTGTGCTTCACCCGCTGCGGGATTGGTCAACGCCATCCACAAAATGGCTGTGATGACCGCAAACTGTGCAACCAACAACCAACTGCGCCGACGCCCTAGCAAACGAGTAAGAAATGGCACAGGTAACTTGTCAATCAAAGGCGCCCATATAAACTTAAAGGAGTAACCCAAAGCCGCCCAACCAAAAAAGGTCACGGCGGACTTTTTAACCCCGGCCTCACCGAGCCACAAACTCAACGATGAGAAAATCAGCAGAATCGGTACGCCCGCTGAGAATCCCAAAAACAACATTGTAATCACCCGCGGGTGGATAAAGCTGCGAATGGTTTCATCCCAACCACGCTTGGCAATTATTTCACTCATAATTTTGGAATCTCATAATCGTATTCAATCGTTAAAGGCGCATGGTCCGAGAAACGTGACTCGCGATAGACCGACGTGTTTAATACGGTGCCTTTTAAGCTTGGCGATAAGATATGGTAGTCAATACGCCATCCGGTATTATTCGCCCAAGCTTGTCCGCGATTCGACCACCAAGTGTATTCATGCTCTTCCTGCTCAAGCTCACGAAACGCATCAACATAGCCTTCCTCATCAAACAAGGTATCCAGCCAAGCGCGCTCTTCTGGCAGAAAGCCGGAGTTTTTCTGATTGCCACGCCAATTTTTAATATCTTCTTTTTTGTGCGCAATATTCCAGTCGCCACAGATAACGACATCGCGACCTTCGTCGCGCAGTGCTTTGAGTTTTGGTAATAAGAAGTCCATGCCACGGTATTTCACTTCCTGGCGCTCTTCTTTAGATGAGCCAGATGGAAGGTACAAACTGATAACGCTCAGCTTGCCATAGCGCGCCTCTAAGTAACGGCCTTCGCTATCCAATTCTTCAAAGCCCATGCCCGCAATGACTTCATCGGGCTTATGCCGACAATACAAAGCGACACCGCTGTAGCCCTTTTTTTCAGCATCGTGGTAGTAGCAATGATAACCTTCCGGATGGAAGATCGGATCGCTCAGTTGAGCCACTTGCGCTTTGGTTTCTTGAATGCAGACAACATCTGCCCCCTGTTCAGCTAACCATTCAAAGACTCCTTTACGAGCCGCTGCACGGATGCCGTTAGCATTAATTGTGATGATTTTCATAGGGAGAATATTATACTGAAATTGCTGAATCAGCTCTACTAATTAGCATTTACCTAGCCAATGAGGTTAGAATGGTCAAAATCAAAATTATCGCCAAGAGACTCTGACTTTCATTATGGAACTTGCTGTATTAATCGCTGCGGTTGTTGGCATTGTGCTATTTGCACTCAGCTATCTCAAATTTGCCTACGAAGGGTTTCGTTATCACGTCATTACCGGGTTTTTGGCACTCATTCCTGTTATCAACCTGATTGCATTACCCACACTTTGGGACCGCACTTACCGCATGCTCATTGTCGGTATTATCGGTTTAGCCATCGCAGCGGGCGCATGGTTTGCAGGGGCTGATCAAACGTTCTGGGGTTACTGGAATCGCAGCCATAAGCAGGTAGCAAGCCCAGCTCTGAGCTCTGGCAGCAATAATAATGGTGCGGCACCTACCGCCGGAACCGCTTCAGGCACCTCAAATACCCAAGCAGATAACAATACGTACTCAAGCTTATTGCCAAGCAAAGCGCTGTATCGTTTAGATTTTGAAACCGCTGCGCCAGATCAAATCAAAGCATTTGTTGGCCGCATCGTTCGTATTACAAATTCAGAGCATGAAGTGACCATTGGCCGTATTCAAAGTGTGACGCCTGCTAGCGTATTTATTGAACGTACTGGTAGCGCCCATATCGCTTATGAAATGGTACTGAGTAATATCAAAACCGTTGAAGTAATGGTTAAGCGGGAAGCACGATAATGGAAAGTATTTCCTGTTTTGTCTATCGCAGTGAGCGTAAGCAAGGCCTGTACGTGTATCTGACGGAAAAGGATAACTTCGACATCATTCCCGATGCACTGCGCAAGCGGGTTGGCAGCCTGGTATTTACCTTTGAGTTTGACCTAACTGAGTCGCGCAAGCTTTCTCGTAATAACACGAAAGAAGTTATGCAAAGCCTTGCCGAAAAAGGCTATTTCCTGCAGATGCCACCGGCTAATACTAATTTCCTCGATTTGGATCTTCATCAGTCCGACGGCTTTTAAAGCCTCTAAAATCAACCGATATAAAAAAGGGCGGCAAATCATTTGCACGCCCTTTTTTATTGCTGATTAACACTCAATCAGGCTTTTAGACAGTCCAGCAATTTCTGCATTTCTGCATCGGTACCGATGGTAATCCGCAGGTAATCACTAATCCGTGGCTTGTTAAAGTAACGCACTAAAATGCCCTGCTCCTTAAGCGACAAATACAGAGCCTCTGCACTCTGCCCTTCTGGTGGCTTGGCAAATATAAAGTTACTACCCGATGGCAACACACTAAAGCCCAGCGCAGTCAGTGACGCTTCAGCCTGTTCACGCGTGGCAATAATCTTAGCCCGGCACTCTTCAAAATAAGGCACATCTCTAATCGCAGCCGCTGCACCCGCTTGTTCAACACGCCCTAAAGGATAGGAGTTAAATGAGTTTTTCACTCGCTCCAGCGCTTCAATCAAATCAGGCTGACCAACCGCAAAACCGACCCGCAAGCCCGCTAAAGAGCGAGATTTTGATAAGGTTTGAACCACTAGTAAATTAGGATATTGTTCAACCAGTGCGATCGCAGTATGCGCACCAAAGTCCACATAAGCCTCATCTACTAAAACGACTGACTCAGAGTTAGCTTTTAGAATTTGCTCAATAGCATCCAGCGGCAATGCCATGCCGGTTGGTGCATTCGGATTTGGGAAGATGATGGCGCCATTGCTTTGGCTATAATCGGCAGGGTCAATCTCAAACTGATCATTCAGCGGTATTCTCACCGCATTGATATTGAACAGATTGCAGTAGACGGGGTAAAAGCTGTAGCTAATATCAGGGTATAGCAGCGGTTTGTCGTGCTTTAGCAATGCCACAAAAGCGTGCGCCAACACTTCATCCGAGCCGTTTCCGACAAACACAAATGACCGGTCCAAGCCATGCAAATCGGCAATCGCTTGTTTCAGGTCATCGGCATTGGGATCAGGATATAAACGCAGAGAGTCATTAACCGCCGCATGCATTGCCTCAATGGCTAGCGGTGATGGCGGATAAGGACTCTCATTGGTATTCAGCTTAATGTACTGCTGATCCTTCGGCTGTTCGCCAGGCACATAAGGATCAAGTTCCTGTACACGCTGGCTCCAGAACTGGCTCATACGGTTCTCCATAAATAATAACGGAGCCGTATCAGCTTCAGATCAGATACGGCATTCCCAAACTAACAGTTGATGACCTGGCGCTAAGGTCGACTTAGAGGTCAGATGATTCATACGCTTAATGCTATTAATATGAACACCTGTCTTATGCATCACGTTTGCCAGATTTTCATTGGTATTCAATTGATAATATCTACGCCAGATTCTGCCACCACGACCACTTCGCTTCAAGCGTGTCGTCGCGTTTAAATGGGATGGCACCGCTTTAAGGCAACGCTGCTCACTCAATGGCTTGTTGCTTTGCGATGTTTGCTGCTTGGCACGCTGTTGCTGCAACCAAATACGCTGATAATCTGCGCGGGTTTTAGTGAGATTAGTTGAGGTTTCATTCGCTGAACGCTCACGTTTACCATAAAGCGTTTTGTAAACACCCATTACACGGCGCACATATTCACGCGTTTCTTTGTAAGGCGGAATACCACCGTAGCGATCAACCTTACCTTCACCCGCGTTGTAGCCGGCTAGAGCAAAATGCATATTGCCTTGGTAACGGTCGAGCAACCAACGTAAGTAACGAGCACCCGCACCAATGTTCTGATGGCTGTTGTAACTATTACGTACACCAAAACGACGTGCTGTCGCCGGCATTAACTGCATTAAACCGCGCGCACCTTTATGAGAACGTGCTTTCACTTTGAAGCAACTCTCTGCGGTAATCACGGACTTGATTAGTTCTTGGCTGACGCCGTGTAGACGGCTAGCTTCTTCGATCGACTTTTGATAGCGACGAGACTTGTTTTGCAACTCATGATAGTTGTATTTATAGCAAGGGCGGTAAGACGAGCGCTTACGCGTACTGGTCTTTTTAACACTTCCCATCACTTGCTTATAAGCTTGAGCAGTTAGTAACGGTGCAGCTGGCTGGCTCTTTTTTGCAGCTTTAGCTGGAGCTGCCTTGGCAGCTGGCTTAGTGATGAACTCGTCTAAGTTAATACCAACCAAGCCCTCAATCCCCAAGGTGGACGCCGCGCTAGACGCTCCATTGCTGACGAGCTTGACGGTTGACTTGCTTCGATTTGAGCTTGGCGCGGTTAGTACACCAGAAGGTGCCGCCCGACTACTCTTATCCAGCAATGCCACAACCTTCAGCAAATCCTGTTCTATCGCCCCCACTAACCTACTACTCTTATCAGTCGCATGCGATACAGCTGACAAACTAATCAACGGGAGTATCATCAATACGCGCAACAAACACTGTTTATTTTTGACCATTAATGGCTACTCTTAACTCTGGTTTCAAAAAATCCATTCCGTGAAATCCGGAAAATATGATTCAAGTTAGCACAGGCAAAAATCAGAAAGATTCGCCAGAGGAACAAGCGGTGCCATTTTACTCACCAACTGTATTTATATACAATAGCATCTAACAAGTGACTAAACGTCCACCTCTAGTGTATTGTATAAGCAGTAGATAGCCCTAATGAGAGTCCTGAGTAATTCCCTAAGCCCGCGTTTTTCCCTTATATAACAAGATCAAACACCTAAGACTTAAGATAATACATTAAGTAACCGTTTGTCAAAGAACGATCTACTTACTGCACTCCCAGACTAACAGCTGCTCCCCTTTTCTCACCTTCAAACGCGACACCCCACGGTTTAAACGAAGCAATTCCTGCATGGATACGCCTATCGTTCTCGCCAAACTGGCTAAGGATGTGGCGTTAGTCACCGTATGGTGCCTTTTCCATGAATTTCTGCGTTTAGTCAGATCGCTAACATTACGAATTTGGGCAGATGGCGTGTCACGACACACGGCTGAAGCAGTATTTGGAGCAACTCCACGCCTGCTGGTACTCACCGGTACCGTTGCATAACGACCGTTTTTATCCTTCCACTTGTAATCTGGCTTAATAAAATAGCCTCGCGTGTCAGCGCGGCGAATGGGCTCTGGTGCAAGTTTGGCAAGCGTTGAAGCCAGGTCGGGTGCGGCAGCAGGCTGCGGCTGTGCAGCCGGCTCACCACGCAAGCGCTTATACACGGCAGTCACGCGTCGTACATACTCTTGTGTTTCGCGATAGGGCGGAATGCCTGAATAACGATCCACTGCACCCTCACCCGCATTATAAGCGGCAATCACATGCGGTAGATTTCCAGAGAATTTCTTCATCAGAAACTTTAAGTAGCGGGTGCCACCTTGAATATTTTGTGAGGCTTGATACGCATCAGTCACTCCGAAGCGACTAGCCGTTGCAGGCATTAGCTGCATTAAGCCTTGAGCGCCAACCGGAGAACGGGCTTGCTCAGCAAAACAACTTTCAGCCGTAATGACCGCGATAATCAACGCTTCAGTCACGCCATGACGAGTACTCGCTGCACGAATATAAGGCTGATAATCATTCGCCCGCTTTAGAATCGTTTCAGCACTTGACTGATGACAAGCACGACGACCTCGCGATGAAGCACGTTTTGGCTTTGCCGCCATGACCTGTTCAGCAACTGCAACAGGCACTGAGTTAAACTCTTTCAGTCGGTTTGACAAACTAAGCGATGAATCAGCATAAGCAGCTGTCGCCGAAAAAAGTGTCGGCACTAAACAGCCCAACAGCAAGCTTTTGAATCGCTCTGATGTAATTTTCAATGTGTCCATACTCGGTTTAATGTTGCTAAGCTCCTCGCAACCCAAGAATACCATTATTATTTTGGCTTAGTATCCTCTTTTCAGGCGAAGTATACCCCAAGCCATTTTTATGAAAGATTACAAATCGGTAGGGTTTGGCCCAGATAAACGCTGGCTTCAAGCGGATATATACTTAGCAAGTCGCTTAACCAAGCTTCGCCAGCTGTTTCATTTCTTGCTCTGAAAAGCCAGCCTGCAAACGTGCTTCAGTATGAAAAGGGCCACGTAATCCATTACCCATATATTCTTCCAACAGCTTGATAAAGGTAGGCTCTGGCTCTAGCCCCTGCAGCTCACAGCAATATTTAAACCAACGCGAACCAATTGCAACATGGCCAATTTCTTCTGCCAAAATCACATGTAGGATTTCAACCGTTGCCATATCACCAACCTGCTCTAGTCGCTGAATCATTCCCGGTGTGACATCAAGCCCACGCGCCTCCATCACCCGTGGCACCAAGGCCATGCGCGTTAAGGTGTCGTGGTCGGTTTTCACAGCCATTTCCCATAAGCCATTGTGCGCTTTCATATCACCATAGGCATAACCCATGTCTTTCAAACGAGCTTGTAATAAACCAAAGTGCTTGGCTTCTTCGCGCGCCACCAGCAGCCAATCCAAATAATATTGATCCGGCATATCACGAAAGCGATACACCGCATCCAGTGCCAAATTAATCGCATTAAACTCAATATGCGCAATGGCATGCACCAAGGTCGCACGCCCCACTTCAGAGCTTAGTTTGCGGGACTTCACATCGCGGGGAGAAACCAGTTCCGGCTTCTCTGGCTTGCCTGCAACCGGTACAGAAACGACCGTATCAGTTGCTTCACGAGGCAAGATATCAAGCGCGATAAAATGCTGATACAACGCCTCGGCCTGAAGCAGCTTCTGAGCAATATCAGATTCCATTAAACAAGCATAAGCAGCTTCATGAATAGAGACAGTAGTAGACATTTTAATTCCTGAAATGAAAAACCCCGCCTAAGCGGGGTTCTGAATCATGGATCAATACTAACGGCTAATGATTAGACGTTGAATGAAGAACCACAACCACAAGTCGTTGTTGCATTTGGATTGCGAATCACAAACTGTGCGCCTTCCAAACCTTCGGTGTAATCAATATCGGCACCCACCAGATATTGAAAGCTCATTGGGTCGATCAACAAAGTAACCCCTGAGTTTTCAACGGAAGTATCACCGTCATTAATGTTTTCATCAAAGGTAAAACCATACTGAAAGCCGGAACATCCGCCACCAGAAACAAACACGCGCAGTTTAAGCGCTGGGTTGTTTTCTTCTTCAATCAGGGTTTTAACCTTACTGGCCGCAGCATCGGTAAAGTTTAGCGGCGACATTTCTTCCATCGACATAGTTTCAACTGACATTTTCAAATCTCCTGTGCATATACACGTATAAGTATAGTGTAACGACTTTTTTAACAGCCCACCAACAAGCAGACTATTTTACTGATATTAGGCTTTCGGCACTGATAGGTGAGCCGGAACTCCTTCAGCGTTTTCATGTATATGGCTAATCAATTCATGATGAACCAGCTTTCCGGTAACGCCTGCTCCAACTGCCATTTCCAGCAGATTGTAATGCAAGTCGCCATTAATTCGTGACTTTTCGTAAAGCTCAACCTTATTGTTTGCCAACACGTTTCCATCAATGCGGCCATTGATCATAACATTCGCTGACTTCACACTTCCTTTAATATGTCCGGCATCACTCAAAATCAAGGTACTATTTTCATCGTCCGAGATTAAGTCTCCTTCAATGGTGCACTCAACGTGCAAAATTCCGGAAAAATAAACATCCCCAGCAATTTTCAAGGTACGGTTTAATACTGCATCCACGCGAGGACGAGCAACCGGCGCCTCAACAACCTGCTTTTTTTTGTTCTTTTTGAACATATTACATAATCCTGTTTATCACCAATTGTGCTCAAACCACGAGGATAAGCCCTCCGCGTAGTCTGAAGCACAATATACACCCTTTTTTCTATTGGTTTAGGACGTTTACCGTTCTACGGCAGCATTCCCGGATGACGTAAAGCCTCATCTTCCTCAAAGCCCAGCATTAAGTTCATATTCTGAACTGCTTGACCTGCTGCACCTTTTACCAAGTTATCAATAACGGATAGCACCACAATGCGGCTGCCATTACCCGGACGGTGCATGGCAATCCTGCACATATTGCTGCCTTTTACCGAACGCGTCTCAGGCTGTGAGCCCGCTGGCAATACATCCACAAAGCGCTCATCTTTATAACGCTGCTCATACATATTTTGTAAATCTAGCGAGCCATCATCACGCGCATACAAAGTCGCATGAATACCACGAATAATAGGCAGCAAGTGCGGGCTGAATGTCAGATCCACATCAGTACCAGCAACCTTCGCCAATGTCTGTGCGATTTCGGGTTGATGACGATGACCTGGTGTTGCGTAAGCTTTAAAACTCTCACCGGCTTCACTGTAAATATTAGCTAGTTTACCCTGACGCCCTGCACCACTAATGCCTGATTTGGTATCTGCAATTAGCTCTTCTAAGTTCACTTTGCCGGATTCAATCAACGGCAAATAACCTAAAGTTACGGCCGTTGGATAGCAACCGGGGTTTGCAACCAGCTGCGCGCCACGAATGTCATCACGGTACATTTCTGGCAAGCCATATACGGCTTCCGCCACTAAATCTGGGCAAGCATGCGTCATGCCATACCATTTCGACCAAACATCCACATCTTTAATACGGAAATCAGCCGCTAAATCGATGACTTTCACGCCTGATTTTAATAATGCAGGGGTATGCTCCATCGCAATCCCGTTTGGCGTTGCGAAAAACACCAAATCACAATCACCCAGCGCATCATCACCCGGATCACTGAATTCAATATCGCAATGACCGCGCAGGTTTGGAAACATTGCATCCACGCGAGAACCAGCATTACCGCGAGAGGTTACAAAGCTCACTTCAACGCCGGGGTGCATAGACAGCAACCGCAGCAACTCAACGCCGGTATAACCCGTAGCGCCTACAATGCCGATTTTTTTCATAATAATTCGCAACTCCAAATTGTTGGCCTTTATAATAACGGGGATTTAGTCGGCAATCTACGCCCATTTCAGCACTCAACCCCAAGGTCAACTCATGTATTTATGGCTCAAAGCAATTCACGTCATTTTTATGGTCACGTGGTTCGCAGGTCTTTTCTACCTACCGCGCTTGTTTATTTACCATGCAATGGACGAAAACAACGCCAGCTTTGACTTATTCAAGGTCATGGAAAAACGTTTGTTTGGCATTATGACAATCGGCGCAGCGGTCACCGTATTCTTTGGTGTCGGGCTGTTGTCTATGAATTGGGGATATCTGATTACTAGCGGCTGGTTTATGCTAAAGCTCGTTTTTATCGCAGCGCTATTTGGCTATCACTACTGGTGTTATCGAATTATGTTGGAGTTTCGCGAAGGGCGTAACCAGCGCAGTCATGTGTGGTATCGCTGGTTTAATGAGGCACCTGCGGTGGCTTTGATCGTGATTGTTATTATGGTGGTTGTCAAACCGTTCTAGGCCTGACAACCACTATTCAGCACTTACTCAAACGAGGGAAGTAATGGAGAAAGCTCACGTAGGGCTTTCTCATATACCGTTCGTTTAAAATAAACCACCTCTCTAATTGAACGCTGGTGATGTACCCAACGCCAGCCGTCAAACTCAGGCACTGAAGTCGCCTTAAGATCGACAAAGGAATCATCCGTGGTCAACCGCAGCAGGAACCAGACCTGCTTTTGACCAATACAAGTCGGTGTTGATCGTCTGCGTATCAAATGTTTCGGCAGACGATAACGCAACCAGTCGGACGTATAGCCGACTACCTCAACGTGTTCAGATGTTAAACCAACCTCCTCATGAAGCTCGCGATACATTGCTTCGAGCGGAGTTTCACCTTCATTGATGCCACCTTGCGGAAACTGCCAGGACCGTTGCCCGATTCGTTTCCCCCAGAAGACTTTGCCATCGTTATTGGAGAGGATAATGCCAACGTTTGGTCTAAAACCATTCTCGTCTATCACGACATTCTCCATTATAAATCTTGATGGAGCGATTTTTTCATAACTGTCATCAATCAGCAAACGTTAGCGGCTATAATGTGGTTTTTTTTATGCTAAACACGAGTTTACACTATGACACTGGCACTTTTTGATCTGGACCACACCCTACTAAGCAATGACAGCGACTACTTATGGGGTCAATTTCTGGTGGATAACAAACTGGTCGATGATCAGGAGCATGCTGCCAGCAACAAAGCCTTCTACACACAGTATCAAAATGGCACCTTAGATATTCATGAATATGCGGCGTTCAGCTTCGCGAGCCTGGCCTCGCGTACGATGGAAGAACTTGCTGAGCTACACCAAGAATTTATGCGAAACTATATTGAACCGGTCATGTCGAACAAATCGAAGGCACTGATTGCACAACATAAGGCAATGGGCCACACCTTGATGGTGATTACCGCCACCAACAGCTTTATTACCCGCCCGATTGTGACCGCGTTTGGCATTGATAACCTGCTCGCGATTGAACCACTGATTGTTGACGGACGTTACACCACCAAAATTGATGGCGTACCCTCTTTCCGTGAAGGTAAAGTGACTCGCCTAAACGCTTGGCTTGAGAATAACAATGAAACACTGGAAGGCAGCTACTTCTACAGTGACTCGCACAACGACCTGCCACTGCTGGAATGCGTAACCTACCCGATTGCTGTTGATCCTGATCCTAAGCTCAAAGACATTGCACAAGCTCGTAACTGGGACATTATTTCCTTAATTGATGACTAATGAATTTACCGTATCTGCCACCGCCGCCTGAAAGTATTAACGTCCTCTATTTGGACGATGACCTGCTATTGGTTGAAAAGCCCGCAGGATTACTCTCAGTTCCCGGTCGCGGAGACGATAAACAAGACAGCCTGATCAGCCGGGTGCAATTAACCTTTCCAGATGCCTTGATTGTACATCGGCTGGATATGGCCACCTCTGGCATCATGGTCATCGCACGTAATAAAGAAGCCCATCGACAGCTCAGCCGCTTATTCTCAGAACGTAATATCGAGAAAACTTATTGCGCCGTGGTCGAAGGCATTATTGACGCAGATAGTGGCCGGATTGATTTTCCGATCATGGCTGACTGGCCCAATCGCCCTAAACAAATGGTCGCGCCGTTAATGGGCAAACCTTCAATCACTTATTTCAAAGTGTTATCGCGTGATCTTAATTCCGGCATCACACGTGTGGAGTTAAAGCCAGAAACTGGCCGTACCCATCAGCTGCGAGTGCATCTCGAATTTATCGGTCATGCCATCCTCGGCGATCGCTTATATGCTAGCCCAGAAACACAACAGCGCTCTGAGCGACTACTGCTACATGCTAATGAGCTGTCTTTTGAACACCCAATCACTCACCAAATACTCCGGTATTCATCAAGCATCCCGTTTTAAACTGCTAGGCTTAAAGATTGTTTACCCCCTCCTCTGCCTGCTAAGATTAGCAGCAAAATATTAGATAGAGCATTGAGAACACATGGAAGAATTACTGGATATTGAAACATACAACGGCCTGAAGGACTTACTGGAAGAAGAGTTTCCATCCTTTCTGGAAATGTTTTTCTCAGAAAATCAGGATGCACTCGATGGCATCAAAACAGGCCTTGCCGCGAATGATGCAGATAGCGTAAAGCGCGCAGCACACAACCTAAAGTCCAGCACTGGATACCTTGGTGCAATGCAACTGTCTGAACTGGCTCGCCAGATTGAAGAAGGCGCCGCGGCGAATGACTTAAGTAATACCGGCGAACTGTACGAGCAAGCGCAATCAATGTTTGAAACGATTAAGACCACCGTACTTTAAGTGCCGACCTTCATCTTTTAACGATTGCCTGTAAACGAGGCCATAAAAAAAGCCGCTCCTTTAACGGGAGCGGCTTTTTTGTAAGCGTCAAACTAACTTACGATGTACTAGCTTATGACAGCTTCAGCATCAGCGCGTTCAGCTTATGAACGAAGCCTGCCGGATCTTCCAGATGGCCACCTTCTGCCAACAGCGCCTGATCAAACAGGATGCTTGCCCAATCTTTGAACTGCTCATCATCGGCTTCACTTTCCATACGCACCAATAATGGATGAGTCGGATTGATCTCCAGAATCGGCTTGCTAGATGGCATTGCATGACCGGCTTGCTTCATCAGCTGCTGCATGTACAGCGCCATGTCTTGCTCATTCAGTACGATACAAGAAGGTGAAGTCGTCAGACGGTGAGAAACACGCACATCATCAACCTTATCTTCCAGCACTTCTTTCAGGTGCTTCAATAAAGATTGAGCTTCGTCTTCAACCTTCTTCTGCTCTTCCTTATCTTCTTCAGAATCCAGTTTACCCAGATCCAGCTCGCCTTTAGCAACTGACTGCAGAGACTTACCGTCAAACTCAGTCAAGCCACTGATCATCCACTCATCTACGCGGTCAGACAGCAACAGTACTTCGATGCCTTTGGCGCGGAATACTTCCAGGTGTGGGCTGTTTTTCGCCGCGGTGAACGTATCAGCAGTAACGTAGTAAATCTTTTCCTGACCTTCCTGCATACGAGACACGTAATCTTCCAGCGTCACATCCTGAGTTGAAGAGTCAGTATGGGTAGAAGAGAAACGCAACAACTTAGCAATCTGCTCTTTGTTAGCCGCATCTTCAGTTGGGCCTTCTTTCAGTACTTTACCGAACTCATTCCAGAATGACTGGTACTTCTCAGCGTCATCCTTAGCGATCTTCTCCAGCAAGCCAAGCACCTTCTTCACAGACGCTTTCTTCATGCTGTCGATGACGTGATTGCTTTGCAGAATCTCACGCGATACGTTCAATGGCAGGTCATTAGAATCGATCACACCACGCACAAAACGCAAGTAGTGAGGCATCAGATTCTTGGTGTCATCCATAATGAACACGCGCTGCACGTACAACTTAATGCCGTTGCGCTGCTCTGGCTCCCACAAATCCATCTGTGCTTTAGCTGGGACATATAACAGAGACTTATATTCCAGCTTGCCTTCTACATGGTTGTGAGACCATGCCAATGCATCCTGCCAATCATGGGCAATGTGCTTGTAGAATTCCTGATAGTCTTCGTCTTTGATTTCGCTCTTAGGCATAGTCCACAGTGCATTGGCTTTGTTAACCACTTCCCACTCTGGTGCTTTTGGCTCAGCGTCTTCTTTAACATTGCCTTCATCATCAAACTCAGGCTCTGGTGTTTTAAGCATTTTAACCGGCAGCGGAATGTGATCCGAGTAGGTTGAAATGACATTGCGCAGACGGTAGCCGTTGGCGAATTCTTTCTCTTCTTCTTTCAGGTGCAGAACGATTTCTGTACCGCGAGTCGTCTTGTCAGCAGTTTCTAATGTGTAGCCGTTCTGGCCATCAGATTCCCAAGTCACTGACTCAGTTTGGCCCGCTGCACGCGTCGTCAATGTCACTTTGTCTGCCACGATAAAGGCAGAGTAGAAACCAACACCAAACTGACCGATCAGGTTAGAGTTCTTTGCAGCGTCATCGCCCAGCTTTGATAAGAATTCTTTTGTGCCTGACTTAGCGATGGTACCGATGTGCTCAATCACTTGGTCGCGAGTCATACCAATACCGTTATCACGGATCGTGACGGTATTCGCGGCTTCATCAAACTCAACTTCAATGCGCAACTCGCCGTCGCCTTCATATAAGGAGTCATCTGAAATCGCGTTAAAGCGTAACTTGTCACAGGCATCCGCACCGTTGGAAATCAATTCACGCAGAAATATTTCTTTATTGGAATACAGAGAGTGGATCATCAGTTGCAGAAGCTGATTCACTTCTGTCTGAAACTGCATCGACTCTTTAGCTTGTGGTTGTGTCATCTGGGTTTTCCTAAATTGGTTAATCACTGTGAAAGGAATTTTGGGGCTGCCCGATGGAATTCAAGGCCAATTGTTGTTAAACCTGAATTTTTCTTCATGCTAAACTGCATAAACACAATCGAACGCGTAGGCATCATGAGCACAGCAGACCGCAAACGACTCCCAATTGGCATTCAAACCTTTCGAGAGATTCGTGAAAATAATCACTATTACGTGGATAAAACAGCGCTGGCACTGCAATTAATTCAAAGCGGAAAGCACTATTTTCTATCCCGTCCACGTCGTTTCGGTAAAAGCTTGTTTCTGGACACATTGAAAGAGATTTTTGAAGGAAACAGCCCACTCTTTGAAGACTTAGCCATTCACCCACACTGGGATTGGTCGGTGCACTATCCTGTCATTCGTTTTAGCTTTGGCAGCAAAGAATACAGTCAGGGTAGTGGATTGGAGTCGACGCTAAACACCCAGCTCAGCCACCTAGAACAGACCTTCGGTATCCGTAAACAGTTCGAGGATGCCAGTGGGCGCTTTGCTGATCTTCTGGTACAGCTGCATAAAACCACCGGCCTGCCAGTCGTCGTACTCATTGACGAGTATGACAAACCGATGCTTGATGCGTTGGAACATCCCGAGATTGCCAAGGCAAATCGCGATTTTCTGCGGGGGTTTTATGGCGTCATTAAAGACTACGACGCGCATATTCGCTTTAGCCTATTAACCGGCGTTAGCAAATTCTCAAAAGTCAGCTTATTTTCAGGCCTGAACAACCTCAACGACATTTCATTGGATAAGCGCTACTCCTCGCTTTGTGGTTACACCGATAAGGATATCGATCAAACCTTTGCCGCCGAGCTTGATGGGCTTGATCGCCAAGCCATACGTGACTGGTACAATGGTTATCATTGGCGAGGTGAAGGTGTTTATAACCCCTTTGATATTCTGCAACTGTTTGATAAACGTGAATTCAGAAACTACTGGTTTGAAACTGGCACGCCTACCTTCTTAGTCGATTTACTGTTTAAGCGCCAAGTACCCAGCCTGCAACTTGATAATATGCTTAGCAGCAGTGCCATTCTTTCCAGCTTTGATATTGAAGAGATTGCCACCGAAGCCCTGCTATTCCAAACAGGCTACCTGACCATTAAGCACGAAGAGAATTTGGGCGGGCAATACTTTTACACGCTCGGCTATCCCAACCGTGAAGTCTATCAAAGCCTCAATGAAAACCTGCTTTCGGTACTAGTACAGGACAAAACGCGTCAGACCCAGCAATCCTCACAACTTTATCGTCGATTGCTGGTGAATGATTTTGATGGACTGCGGCAGTTATTCCACAGCTTTTACGCCAGCATTCCACACCACTGGTACACGCAAAACGATATTCAAAATTTTGAAGGTTATTACGCCAGCGTATTTTATTCTTACTTTGCGGCATTGGGGCTGACTGTAATCGTTGAAGACTGCACCAACCACGGACGGCTGGATATGACGGTGAAGTTTAACCAGCAGATTTATCTGTTTGAATTTAAAGTCGTCGAAATCGCCCCCGAAGGTAAAGCCTTACAGCAACTTAAAGATAAAGCCTATGCAGAGAAGTATCGCGGGCTTGGGCAACCGATTCATTTGATTGGAGTGGAGTTTAGCAAGGAGTCACGAAATATTGTGAGGTTTGAGGTTGTGAGCGGCTGACAAGGCTTGCTGTTGGAGCGGAGGTCGAACTTGCTATGCAGGAACGACCCCCGACCTTAATACTTTTAGATCGCAGGGTTCATTGTGTAAGTTCCCATATGCGATGCACTTGCCAGAATATGACCTTCCATGGCCGCCAACGCATCTTGAGCGCCGAACTCACCTTGCAGTTCTAACGTTTCAACATCCAACGCATAAACCTCAAAATGGTAGTGATGCACGATACTGTCATTCCATGGTGGACAAGGGCCATCATAGCCACCGTAAGTACCTTCCATATCAGGATCGCCTGCAAACCATCCGGTGTAGTCATTCTTGCCGGTTAGGCCTTGTGCGGTTTGACCCACTGGCTTGCCTCGCGGCGTGATGCCTTGACACACTTCACCCTCATCCAAACCAAACACATCAGCAGGAATATTCACCAGTACCCAATGAAAGAAATCTACGCGCGGCAAATCAGCCGGAACCGTCTTACCTGCTTGATTTACATCTTCGCCTGAAGATGGCACATCCGGATCACGACAGATAATCGCAAAAGAACGCGTACCCTCTGGCGCATCAGACCAGTGAATACCGGGACTGATATTATCACTTGGCGCAAATGGGCTATCCGTACCCGGACGACCAAACGCGTATTTCGCAGGAATTGCTGAGCCATTAGCCCAGGCGTCAATGTGAACGGAAAATTGTGTTTTCATTGCTTATGCTTCCTATGCTTGGTGTTTAAACGACTTTATAAACGCATTGTAGATCAGATAACCAGGTACCTAAAAATACTCTCATTAGCATGCGCTGTTCAACACAGGCTGGGAGATTATTTTAGCGTAGCCTCCCAGCCCGCGTTCAAGACCTCAGCAGCAATTAAGCATCATAGCTGGAGCTAGACACATCGCCGCCCGCGCCCGTCCAATTAGAATGGAAACGCTCACCCGCTGGGCGATCAGTGCGCTCATAAGTATGCGCTCCAAAGTAATCCCGCTGCGCTTGCAACAAATTAGCCGGTAAATTCGCAGTGCGATAGCCATCATAAAAGGCCAATGCCGCACTCATGGCTGGGGTTGGAATACCTGCCTCAATTGCTTTAGCTAACACCTTACGCCAGCCCGCTTGCGCCTCGCCGACTTTGCCGCAGAAATACTCATCGATTAGCAAACTATCCAACTCAGGCGAGCGATCATAAGCGCGCTTGATATCATCTAGGAATACCGAACGAATAATGCAGCCTTCGCGCCACAGTTGCGCAATCGCACCGTACTGCAGATCCCAGTTAAACTGCTCAGAGGCTTCGCGCATCAACATAAAGCCCTGCGCATAAGACACCATTTTGGAGGCTAGCAATGCATCGCCCAGCGCTTCAACAAACTCAGCCTGCTCTGCCGATAAGTCAACTGCCGGAGGCGCTTGCAAAATACCAGATGCCACGACGCGCTCATCTTTTAAGGCAGACAAACTACGCGCAAATACCGCTTCACCAATCAACGTAACCGGAATACCAAAGTCCAGCGCATTAATCGCCGTCCACTTACCCGTGCCTTTTTGTCCGGCTTTATCGACAATGCGATCAACCACGTATTCGCCATCTTCTTTAAAGTTGAGAATGTCGGCTGTGATTTCAATCAGGTAGCTTTCAAGGTCGCCTTTGTTCCACTTGGCAAACACCGCTTGCATCGCCGCATTGTCCATTTTCAGCAGGTCTTTCATAAAGTGATACGCTTCGCCGATCAGCTGCATATCGCCATACTCAATCCCGTTGTGAATCATTTTCACAAAGTGACCCGCGCCATCGCTACCCACCCAATCACAACAAGGCTGGCCATCTTTAGTTTTTGCGCTGATATCCTGAAGAATGTCTTTGACCAGAGGCCATGCTTCCGGGTTGCCGCCTGGCATAATGGATGGCCCGAAACGCGCGCCCTCTTCTCCGCCAGAAATACCGCTACCGATAAAGCGGATGCCTTTGGCTTTAAGATCGATCGAACGACGCTGGGAGTCAGGGTAGTTGGCGTTTCCGCCGTCGATAATCACATCACCTTCATCCAACAGTGGCAGCAGCTCATCAATCACGGCATCGACTGCATCGCCCGCTTTTACCATCAACATGATTTTACGGGGCTTGCTTAGCATACCAACCATGGCTTCGTAGCTTTCAGCGCCTGCGATATTGGTGTCTTTTGCCGGGCCGTTGAGGAAATCCTGAGTGACGGAAGCTGTGCGATTGTAAGCAACAACCTTATAACCTTTATCATTCATATTGAGGATAAGGTTCTGACCCATTACTGCAAGGCCAATGAGCGCAATGTCGTAGTTCATGTTTGATTCCTGATCGGTTTTATCGGTTTCGGATGGGGCGCGAGTGTCGCCGATCAGGATAGCAATCACAAGGGTTGAGGTAAAACCCTACGGAAAGTTCATGCTTGCCAGAGTATAAGCGGGGACTTTTTTCGAGTCTGATATTTCTTTGCGCAAGGTACGCAGCTTTTTATCGATGGCGACGACACGGTGACGAGAGCAAAAATCATCAATAACCACCTGATCTTCCGCGGGCTCCAACGCATTAACACTAAAAAATTGTATTTTCATGGGGCATTACCGGTTGACAAAATTTGATGGGGCGATGCCCCCATACCCCCTTAATCGCGTTTCCTCAACAAATCTCAGCCGTGCTGATTCCATACATCACGCTTCGATTTATTTCTGTAACGCTCTCTATCGCTTCGCGATGGTTTTTCAAAAGGCTTGCTTTTACTGGCCGTAGCTCTGGGCAGGCCGGAAACCGGAGCTATCGTTACGGAGACCCGGCGCGTAGCTGAAGCGATAAGCCGAGCGCAGGCCCTGCGGGGTGCTGCTCCATGAGCCGCCGCGCAACACGCGGGAGCTACTATTGCCTGATACCCAAGCACTCCCATCGTTAGGAGCAGCTTTATAATCACTATGCCACTTATCTTCTACCCACTCCCAGACATTTCCATGTATATCGAACAACCCGAATGGGTTCCTCTTAAACAGCCCCACAGGTGCTGTATAGACGTGCCCATCATCACAGTTAGCTATAGTCCAGTCAGAGAACACAGTCTTCGCTTTCTTATCTGCCATATTGGCGTATTGACATCCCTTATCTCCATCGATACCCCATGAGTAATTTGTTTCCGTACCAGCTCGCGCAGCATATTCCCACTCAGCCTCACTGGGTAAACGCCATACTTTTCCAGTTATTTTTGATAACCACTCGATATAAGCTTTCGCATCATTATGGCTGACACAGGCGACGGGGTGATCATCGTCCTGATCAAACCCTAATTTTTTCCATGAGTTACCTTTAACATCATCCCATTTTCCAGTCTCATTTAATGAGTAACAAGAACCCTCTTTCTCAGCTGTTGTTTTGTAGTTCGTTTCATCAACGAACTCACGGAATTGGCCAACTGTCACTTCCGTTTCCGCCAAATAAAATTGTTTGATATTCACTTTGTGATCAGGCTTTTCATCATCCTGACAATTACTTTCTTTATCATCACGGCAGCCCATCGTAAAACTGCCCGCTGGGATCAATACCATTTTTGGCATGTTTTTAGGTGTAGTAACCGGAACTGATGCTGTGCTAGTTCCAACATCATTGTTACCTTCTGAAAACAACTGATATCCACCAAAACTCACAACCACCAATGCAATTGCACCACCTAATAGTTTGATGGTCGACTCTGGCTTTTTGGAATTGCTACCGGTTTCTACCACTGCCTGGGGTTGCGACTGCTTGACTGGTTCTTTCTTCTCAGGCCTTGGCTCTGGCTCTGGCTCTGGCTCTGGCTCTGGCTCTGGCTCTGGCTCTGGCTCTGGCTCTGGCTCTGGCTCTGGCTGTGGCTCTGGCTCTGGCTCTGGCTCTGGCTCTGACTCTGGCTCTGGCTCTGGCCATGGCTCTGGCT